>JABLTO010210252.1_pt1 | contig 105559 bp, 90 predicted proteins | sample 7160091 | NCBI WGS metagenome assembly JABLTO01 (sample SAMN14651225, study PRJNA627086) | human gut metagenome | isolation source: feces | host: Homo sapiens | reverse complement strand
CGGACAGCTTTGTTATTATATCACATCCTCTCCCCCTTGTCAACACCTTTTTTCAATCTTTTTTATCTTTTTTCGGATTTACTTCTTTTCGCAATTATGCTACAATATATTATATATTATATATACGATTTCAAAAAGGCGGAAATTCAATGAGACTCGATAAATATCTTAGTGAAAGCGGCGCCTGCACCAGAAGCGAAGCCGCAAAACTCGCAAAAAAAGGCGGTATCACGGTAAACGGAACCGCGGTGCGTTCCGCCGCGATCCACATCGACGAGAATGCCGACACCGTATGCCTCTCGGGTCAGGTCATAAAATGGAGCAGATTCGAATACATTATGCTTAACAAGCCCGCCGGGCTGATCTCATCCACGGAGGAGGGCGGCGCGACGGTAATGACGCTTCTGCCTCCGTCCTATTCCAAGCGCGGATTCTTTCCGTGCGGGAGGCTCGACCGCGACACGCTCGGACTTCTTCTGATCACAAACGACGGTCAGACGGCGCATGAGCTTCTCTCGCCGAAAAAGCACGTCATGAAAACATACCGTTACGGTCTCGATCTTCCTTTGGACGCCGAAGGAAAGCGTGCACTCGAGCTCGGCGCGGACATCGGCGGATATGTGACGTCTCCGGCGCAGATCGCGCCGGACGGCGCTCTTTCGGGAGAGATCACGATCTCCGAGGGAAAATTCCATCAGATAAAGAGAATGTTCGCCGCCGTCGGATGCAAGGTGGTATCGCTCGAGAGAATATCCTTCGGACCGCTGAAACTCGACCCGGCGCTCGGGCGCGGCGAATGGCGGTACCTCACGGAGGATGAGATATCGTCGATCACGAAAGAGGAAAGCGTATAATAATGAAAATTCACTTCACGAAGATGCAGGGCACCGGAAACGACTACATATATATAAGCTGCGCGGACAAAATTCCGTTCGACCCCGCCGCCCTTGCATCCGTGATGTGCCCGCGCCGCCTGTCGGTCGGTGCCGACGGTATCGTTCTGATATGCCCGTCGCAAAAAGCCGATGCCGCGATGCGGATATTCAATGCCGACGGCAGCGAGGGAAAAATGTGCGGGAACGCGATACGCTGCGTCGGGAAATACCTGTGGGACAGCCGAGCCGTAAGGGAAACAACACTCACGGTCGAGACGCTCTCCGGGATAAAGACACTGACGCTCCGCACAAACGGCGCTGCCGTTTCGTCCGTCTCCGTCGATATGGGTTATGCCGAATTCGCCCCGGAGAAAATTCCCGTTCTTTCAGGCGACAGGATGATCGGCAGCGAGATCACGGCGGGCGGAATGCGCGCTCGCGTGACGGCGCTTTCCGTGGGGAATCCGCACGCGGTCGTGTTCTGCGGCGATATTGCCTCGCTCGATCTTGAAAAAATCGGTTCCGCCTTTGAGCATCACCCGCTCTTTCCCGAGCGCGTGAACACGGAATTTGTGCGCATAATCAGCCGTACCGAGATCGAAATGCGCGTCTGGGAGCGCGGCTCCGGCGAGACGTGGGCGTGCGGCACGGGAGCGTGCGCCGCGGTATGCGCCGCGGTCGAAAACTCCCTCTGCGACGCCGAAACCGATGTGCGCGTCCGCCTGCACGGCGGCGAACTGACGGTCCGCGTCGGTGCAGACCGCCGGATCACGATGGAGGGGGACGCGGTGCGGGTATACGACGGAACCTTTGATTTTCGCGGTTAACGCCGTCGGAGAAGGAGCGGACATGAAAATAAAGATCAACGAAGGCTTTCTCGGACTGAAGGATAATTATCTGTTTTCCGAGGTCGCGCGGCGGGTACGGGATTACGGCAGCGCCAATCCCGAAGAGGAAAAACGGCTCATTCGCCTCGGGATCGGCGATGTCACGCTTCCGCTTGCACCGTGCGTCGTCGCAGCGGCGCGGCGCGCCGCCGCGGAGATGGGCGAAAGCGAAACCTTTCGCGGGTACGCGCCCGAGCGCGGATACGCTTTTCTCCTTGAGGCAGTCGCGCGGCGGTATGCCTCGCTCGGTGTATCGCTCGACGAGGACGAAATATTCATCTCGGACGGTGCGAAATCCGACGCGGGCAACATCGCCGACATCCTCGGCGACAGCCCCGTATACATTCCCGATCCCGTCTACCCCGTCTACGCGGATTCAAGCATACTCGCGGGGCGGCGTGTCCGCATGATCGAAGGAACGCGGGAAAACTTATTTCTTCCGATGCCGGACGGGATCGCGGAAAGCGGCGCGGTGTTCTTCATCTGTTCGCCGAACAATCCGACGGGCGCGGTCTACTCGCGCAAGCAGCTTGAAAAGTGGGTGGATTTCGCCCGCGAAACGGGATCGCTCATCATATACGATTCCGCATACGAATCGTTCATCGACGGGGACTTTCCTCATTCGATATACGAGATCGACGGAGCAAAACAATGCGCGGTCGAAATATGCAGCCTGTCAAAATCGGCGGGCTTCACCGGAATGCGGTGCGCATGGACGGTCGTGCCGTCCGGACTTTCAGCGGGAGATGTGTCGCTGAACGCGCTTTGGGCGAGGCGGCAGGCGACGAAATTCAACGGCGTCGCATATATTATTCAGCGTGCCGCCGAAGCCGCGCTTTCCGACGAGGGACGCGCGCAGTGCGCGGAGGCGATACGAATTTACAAGGAAAACGCGCACATTCTGTCCGCGCCGCTTGACGAAAAGGGAATCTTCTACACGGGCGGCAGATCGTCGCCGTACATCTGGATGAGGTGCCCCGGCGGCATGGGATCGTGGGAATTTTTCGACCTGCTTCTCGAAAAAGCGCAGATAGTCGGAACGCCCGGCGAGGGCTTCGGCAGCGCGGGGCGCGGGTATTTCCGAATCACCTCATTCGGAAAACGGAGCGATACCGCCGAAGCCGCCGAACGGCTGCGCGCGCTGCTCTGAAAATTATATCCCGCACTCGCCGCCTGCGTTGGGAACCTCCGGACGGATTCAAATAACCCGCGCGGCGGTATGCTCTTTTTCGCATACCGTGCGCAGCGGAAACGAAAGATGCTGCCGAACGGCGGCAGAAAAAGATAATAAAGTAAAAATCCGCATCGGCAAAAGCCGTGCGGCGGACGGCGGCGTTTCTCGCCGTAAATAAGGAGGATTTATGAAAAGAGACCGGCTGACGGAATACGCGATCGAGCTTCAGAGCCTCGCGCAGGCGGGACTTCACTACGGGAAGGACATTTACGACCGCGAGCGGTACGAACGCATCCGCGAGATCGCGGCGGAGATCATCTCGATGAAGACCGAGCTTCCGCTCGACACGGTAACGGGGATGTTCTGCTCCGACAGCGGATATCAGACGCCGAAGGTCGATACCCGCTCCGCGATATTCAGAGACGGGAAAATTCTGCTTGTACACGAGGCGAACGGCACATGGTCGCTCCCCGGCGGATGGTGCGAGGTCACGATGTCTCCGGCGGAAAACGCCGTCAAGGAAACTAAGGAGGAAGCGGGGCTCGACGTCGCGGTGAAGTCGGTCATCGCCGTGCAGAACCGCGATTTTCACAATCTTCCGCCTTACGCATACGGCGTGGTCAAGATATTCTACCTCTGCGACGAGCTCGGCGGAAAATTTGCCGAAAACTCGGAGACGGTCGGGATCGGCTGCTTTGACGAGGACAATCTGCCGCCGCTCGCCGAAGAAAAATGCAGCGAAGAACAGATCCGCATGTGCTTTCGCGCGTACCGCGACAGCGCGTGGAAAACCATATTCGACTGAAAACGCAGCCGTGCGAGTGAAACGCAATCGCAGCCGTGCGACAGATACACTGCGGCGAAAATTCAGAGAATATCCGCCGAGCATACGAATGTAAAACACGGGCATCCTCCGCATCCGCCGAAATCCAAAGCAAAAGAAAAGCCCCGCCGAAGCGGGGCAAGGCTCAGAGCGCATATTCGCTGATGCGGTCTTCGAGCAGGCAGTATTCAACATCATTGACGGTCAGCCTCGGATTCTCATTTATGATCGCGTTCTTCCATTCATCGGTATACCATTCGGTCTGCTCGACAGAAGCCACCGACTCATACCAACGCATGAGTACCAGCCTGCCGTTTGCATCGACATAATTCTCCGTGACCAAGGTGCCGTTTTGAACATTGATAAACTTAACGGTCTCAAAAGCTCTTTCGCCTACGGTTACATCAAACGTACCCATGGTGTATCGGACATTATACTCATTGACAACGATCTTTCCGTCGACAACCTCGGGCGGATTTTCTTTGATAAGCAGCGGTCTGCCGTGAACACGGTCATTTCCGTTTACTTTGACATCGTAATCTTCTTCCAAAAATGTGTGAATGGCTGTAGGATAATCATCATCCGCGTCGCTGTCGCAGGCGACGGTTGCAAGGTCACGAACATATTCGTCGGTCAGCTGCGAAAACCAGATGCACTCGTTTTTGTAAAGCTTACCGGCTTTGACATTGTAGGTATCCCTGCATATTTTAACGCCTTCAACACCGTGTATCACAGCTGCCTTCGGGACATAGCAGGAGGACACAAGCGCCAGCTTTCCGGACGGATAGCGATATGTTCCCTCCGCATTTTTATTTCCGATCACCGGAACAATAAACGATTCGTCGGCACATTTGACCTCGAAAAACGGACGTGAGCTTTTTTTGATAACGAGCGTCGGCACGTTCTCGGAAAATCCGCGGGTATAATCTTTTTTCGGCATGATCTTTCTTCCTTTCTCAAACATCAGAATCTGTTCGGGAGTACACACGGAACGGAATTGATTTTTTGCATAATGAAGGCGGCTTTTCACTGTCCCGACGGGAATATCGAGTCTTTTCGAAATGTCTTCCTGAGACAGATCTTCGAAAAAATACAGATATAGGATCTGCTTTTCTTTGCCCCCGAGTGCGTCCAGGGTATCGCGTACGGCGCTGTGCTCCGTGATTCCGATTCCTGCGGCGCCCAACGCCGATTCGGACAGCGAATCCAAAGGAACCTCCGAACTTGCCGCCTTCAGTCTGTAATAGTCGGTGCACTTGTGTTTGGCAATGCCGATCAGCCACGCCTTGAAAAATGCGTGATCGCTCAGCGTGTCGAATTTCAGCGCGGCGCAAAGGCATACGTCCTGAATGACATCTTCCGCATCATGCCTGTCGGCGATCTTGAAATTCACATGAAATTCACATAGCGCTGAAGCGGGATCAGTTTTTCCTGCAGCAGCTTTTCAAATTCGTTCACATTATTACCTCCCGGTAAACGGTTTTGAAATCGATTTCACCTATACAGTCGGAATAAAAGATCAAAAGGTTCAGGTTTTATGAAAAAATTATAATATAATCCGTTCGGCAAAAATGCCCTGAAAGCGCGGAGCAAAAAAGCCGGACGGCTGTCGGCAGGAACCGGGCTGCGGCATCCGGAAAGATTCACATACCGAAACGGAAGCGGATAAAGGTTATTTCGCGGTGCAGGATAAGGCAAGAAAGAAATTCCGTCATGTTCGGGTGCCGGAAAGAGAACAGGTGTCCTCCGTGGGGATAGGCAAAAGACACACGCCCATTATGGAGAACACCTTTTCATTTATACTGTATCAGATATTCTTTCCCTTGTCAAGACCGGCGGAGAAATCCCGCTCATGCGCAGCGGCGGACGAGCTGCCGGACGGAGAGACACACATAAGGTGAAGTACGGGACGTGCGCGGCACGCCTGCAAAATAACACAAAAAATCCCCCGCACTTTTGTGCGGGAGACCTTAGTGAAAGCAAAACAGTCAAAACCAATCACCCATCGGGCGATAAGGAAACAAACTTAAGCCTGCCTCCATGATTCTCGGCTGCCCGGCTTCCGGGCTGGTGACCCGTGGGAGAATCGAACTCCCGTTTTCGCCGTGAGAGGGCGATGTCTTAGCCGCTTGACCAACGGGCCGTTAATCAGCTTTTGTATTATATCATAAGCCGATTCAAAAATCAACCCCTTTTTTCAAAAAAACGAATGTTTTTTGCATTTTTTCCGACATGGTGCGATCCGCGCACAAAATTCGGGATTTCGGGGTGTGCGGGTGCGAAAAATCCGCCCGCTTTTTCATGCGAGCCTGTCCGACTCTATGAGGAGCACGCCGTCCCCGGAGACCTCGATATACGCTGCGTCTCCCGTGATCTCGTTGCTCGTCGCGTACGGATTGTCGCGGACGAGCTCGGAGCGCTCAAGCGGATACTTGCACGAGGAAGCGCTCACCGTGCTCCTGCCGAGCGAAAGCAGTCCGAAATATTTGAATCCCGCGCGCCGAAGCGCAAACGCTTCGTTCGAGAGCAGACGTATCCTGTTTATATCGTCGACGATCTCCGCCGCGATTCCGTGCTTTTTCAGCGATTCGAGCAGAAATATGAGCGACAGCGTATGGTCGGCGCGTCCCGCGATTCGTCCGACAAGAGTCAGCGAATCCGCGCCGCGCGATACGGCACAGCGGATCGCAAGCTGCGCGTCCGTCTCATCCTTCACCGCAGGGGAACGGTGCAGCTCCACGCCGTCGGGAACGGCGGATATCGAATCCATATCGCCGACGAGCACGTCGGGCATAAGCCCGAGCGCGAGTGCGTTATCCCATCCGCGGTCGGCGGCAATCACCAAAGCCTTCTCGTGAAGCGGCGCGCAAAGAGACGTTATGCGCTCTCCGCCGAGTACTATTATTGCGTGCATAAAGACCTCCTTTGAAATGCGGCGTTCTGCTCTGCCTTATGCCCGCCGCAAAGCACATCACGGCATTCCCGATCAGCCGAGCTTTTCCGGATACCGATCTATATAATCCTGAAGGATCAGCGTCGCCGACAGCTCGTCCACGCTTTCCTTGCGCTTCTTCCCGCTCACTCCGGTATCCGAAAGATACCGATGCGCGCTGACCGTCGTCAGCCTCTCGTCGTAAAGCACCGTTTCGATCCCGGTCTCCTCCTCGAGAGCTGCCGCAAAGTCGCGGCACTTCTCCGATCTCGGACCCGCCGAGCCGTTCATGTTGAGCGGATTCCCCACGACGATCAGCTCCGCTTTTTCGCGCTTCGCCGCCTCGCTGACGGCGGCAAGCGCCTTTTTGAAGCCGTCCGCGCGTATAAGCCCCGCGCCGACCGCGATGCTTCCGCTCCTGCCCGCCACGGCAAGTCCCGTGCGCGCGTCGCCGAAATCCACTCCGAGAATTATCCTTGACATTTTACCTCCGCGGTCCGTGCCGCCGCAGCCCCGCAGTCAGCGGAGCTGATTCTTTCTCGCCCAATCGGGCGTTTTTTTCATTTCCTCGTATATTTTTATGTAGCTTTCCCTGCGTTCGGGGGATATTTTCCCCTCCTTCTCCGCCGCGATCACCGCGCAGCCCTCCTCACGAAGGTGCGTGCATTTCGTATATTTACACTTGCCGATATACGGCTCGAATTCGCGGTAAAGATACGCAAGATCACCCGACGGGAAGAAGTTATACCGGGCGAAATCGAGCATCGTGAACCCCGGCGTATCCGCGAGAAACAGCCCGTTCGCGACCTCGAAAAGCTCCGCCGTGCGAGTCGTATGCCGACCGCGCTCGCTTTTCCTGCTCACCGCGCCCGTGGCGAGCGAAAGCTCCGGAAAAAGCTTCGTCATAAGCGTTGACTTTCCGACTCCGGACGCACCCGAAAACGTAACCGTGGACGGCGACGACGGCGATGATGCCGAAAGAACGTAATCCCTCAGCTCGTCCGTGCCCTCTCCGCCGAGCGCCGATATCAAAAACGAGCGGTACCCCGCATTTTCGTACACCTGCGCGATATGGCGCGCGTAATCGGGTGCGAGGTCCGATTTGTTCACCACGACGATCGGCTCGATCCCTGCGCTCTCTGCGTAAAGGATCAGCTTGTCGGCGGTCATGAGATCGGGCTTCGGGCGTGCGGCGGGAATGACCGCCGCAAGGTGAGTCACGTTTGCCACGGTCGGGCGGCGGAGTGCGTTTTTCCTTTCGAGTATCCGCGCGATCGCCCATGCTCCGCCGGAGCATTCAAGCTCGACGCGATCCCCCGGATACGGCGTTTCCTCTCCCGAGCGGAGCTTTCCCCTCGCGCTGCAGTTTATTCTCGGCGGGACATCCTCCCCGACGAGATCGGGGCGGACCGTATACAGCCCGCCCACTCCCTTCAGTATCGTCGCGTACAGTTTATCCGCTGTCACCGCCATCAGTTCTTGTTATCCGCGTAAACCGCGTCCTCCGTATCGTCGGTATCCTTATTCGAGCTTTCGTCGTCGGTAGCCGGGCTTTCCGTGTCCGTCACATTGGTGCCCGTATCGGTAATATCCGCAGTATCCGTCGGAGCCTCCGTTACCTCTTCCGTAGTCTCCGGTGCAGTGGTCTCGGGCGCGCCGAGCGACACCACGAAGTCGATTATCGAGTTTTTGTTTGCCTGGCTTCCGCTCGGTATGCTCTGATCTGCGACAAGTCCCTTGCCGTAATCCTCCGACTCCTCATATGACACATCGCCGATGAGAAGTCCCGCCTCGGTTGCCTCCGCAAGCACTTGCTTCTCGGTCTTGCCCTTGAAGTTCGGCACGGTGATCCGCTCGCCGCTTGCGCCCGTGCTGACGTACAGCACAACGCGGTCTCCCGCTTCAAGCACGGTTCCCGCTTCGGGCGCAGAGGATATAACGTGTCCGACATCGTAAAGATCGCTTGTGATCGACTCCGTGCTGACGCGAAGTCCCATCTTCTTGAGCAGAAGCGTCGCCTCGCGGTAATCGAGTGACTTCACGTCCGACATCTTCATGGTCTTCGGACCGAGGCTTACCGTAAGCGTGATCTCGCACTTCTTCTTTCCGGGCTCGATCTTGCGGTTTTCGCCCGCCGCCGGGTCCTGCGTCATTATATAGCCCGCGGGAGCGTCGGAGTCGTACACCTGATTGAGATTCAGGTGATATATATCCGAGGCGTCGAAATATTTCTGAAGCTCGTCGGTGAAGGTTTTGCCGGCAAACTCATCGACGGTGATCGTCTTGGTATCGTCGCCCGAGAGAAACAGCTTGTTCACAAGGACGAGAGCCGACACCACGGCGACAATAAAAACGGCGGCGGTTATCGCAAGAATTATCGGAAGCATGCCGCGGCTCGTCTTCACGCGCCCCTTCTTCTTCGTCGGCTTCGGCGGCTTGAACGTCGTTTCGGGATTGTCCCCGAGGCGCACCACCTGACGGAGCATCTGCTGAGCGCTCTGATATCTCATGTCGGGGTCCTTATCCATGGCGCGCGCAATGATCTGCGAAAGTCCGAGCGGAAGAGACGGCATCTCCTCCTTGACGGGCTTTGCGGTATCGTTTATCTGCTTGAACGCGACGGAAACCGGGCTGTCCGCGGTAAACGGCAGCTTGCCGGTCGCCATTTCGTACATCATAACGCCGAGCGAATATATGTCGCTGCGCGCGTCGATGGGCTTGCCGGACGCCTGCTCGGGACTTATATAGTAGACCGTTCCGATCGCGCTGTCCTTGACGGTAACGGTCTCCGCATTCGGCAGCTTCGCAATGCCGAAGTCCATGACCTTGATTATTCCGTTTTTCAGAAGCATGATGTTCTGCGGCTTGATATCGCGGTGAACTATCCCCTTCTGATGCGCGTGCTCGAGCGCGCGGAGCACCTGCTCGGTATACATGATTATCTCGCGGAATTCGAGCTTTCCCTTCTTCGTCATGTAATTCTTCAGGGTTATTCCCTCGATATATTCCATGACTATATACTTGGCGTCCGAACGCACGGAAACATCGTAGATCGTCACGATATTAGGATGCGAAAGCATGGAGACCGCCTTCGATTCGTTGATGAAGCGCTTCACCGAAACCTCGTCGCGCGCAATATCGTCCTTCAGTATCTTGACGGCGACGATGCGGCGCATCAGAAGATCCTCCGCGCGGAAAACGACCGCCATGCCGCCCATGCCGATTATTCTTTCGATTCTGTATCTGTTATCGAGCACCTGCCCGACATATCTCTCGTAGCCTTCCATTTATTCATCCGGCTGCTCTTTCGCACAGCCGTTCCTTTCCGAAAAATCCGCCGTCAAAGCGATATAAGGAGCGCGGTTATGTTGTCGGGTCCGCCGTTTTCGTTCGCGGTATCAACAAGAGTGCGGCAAGCCGACGCAAGTCCGTTTTCATCGGTAAGATCGCCGATCATGCTGTCCGCGATCTCATCGGTCGAAAGCATGTTCGAAAGCCCGTCCGTACAGAGAAGCATACACGCCCTCTCCATCCCGTCGGTACAAATGGTAAAGAAATCGCACTCAATCTCGGGTGATGTGCCGACCGCCCTTGTGATAATGTTCCTGTTCGTGCTGAGGCGCGCCTCGTCCTCGCTTATCTTGCCGATATCGACAAGAAACTGAACATATGAGTGATCGTGTGTCACCTGAGTGATGTTCCCGTCGCCGGAGATAAGGTAGAGCCTGCTGTCCCCGACGTTCACCGCGTATATGTCGCCGCCGTACACAAGCGCGGCGACAAGCGTCGTTCCCATGCCGGTGAGCATTTCGTTTTCCTTTGCTCTTTCGTAAACCGCTTCGTTCGCCGCATCGACCGCGCGCCGCAGAAGCCGTTCCGCCTTCTGCGCCTTGAGGGGAGCACCATCGCCGAGCTTTTCAAGCTCCGCCTCGGCGAAAGCCGCAAAAGTGCCTGCCGCCGTCGAGCTTGCCTCAAGCCCCCCGGCCGCGCCGCCCATTCCGTCGCAGACAACCGCAAGGAGACGGTCGTCCGCCGTCTGCTTTATTATGAAGCTGTCCTGATTGACCGTGCGCCGCTGTCCGACGTCGGTCACACCGAAACCACGCATGAAGTCACCTCCGTGCATAAGTAGATCATAAAGCGGGGAAACCCGCGCTTAATCTGAAAAATCAATGCTCCGCCAGCCGCGGAGAAACATGGATGCGGACGCATTCCGGCTCACGTCGGAGAAAGCGCCTCGCGCAAAGTCGTACCTGCGTCGAAAAGCGCAGTGCCGCTCCGATTTTGGGAGCATGGTAAATGAACGTGCGACTACAAACCAATGTAATACCGTACTCGTCCCCGGTTTCACGTTGGAGTTTGACGCCTTGTTCAAGGTCGAACTCACGTTGGAAAACGGAGCGGGGCTCCGTTTTCGGGAACATGGTAAGTGAACGTACAAATTGAGCCAGATGTTATACCATGTTCTTCAAACTCGCGGACACGGTAAGATAACGTGCAGTCACAAATTAACGTCATACCGTGCTCAACCTCGGTTTCACGTTGGAGTTTGATGCCGCGCATCAAACTCGCGGACACGGTAAGATAACGTACGGTCACAAATTAACGTCATACCGTGTCCTGCCGTCATAATATCGAGTCCGTGCAAAGCACGGGAGGGGCGAAAGCCCAAACTTTTACAAATTCCTGCTCACGTTGGAGTTTGATGCTCCGCATCAAACTCGCGGACACGGTAAGATAACGTACGATTACAAATTAACGTTATACCGTGTCCTATTATACCATCTTATATCACCCGTGTAAACAGAAAATATTTAAATTCTTTTTCAATGCAGGCAATACTGCGCGCTTTTTGCGCGAAAATCCGCACTTTTGCCCGCAAAAACGAAAGGGAGCCGTCCCGGACGGCTCCCTCCTTTTTCCGTTTGCTCCGGCATTCGCTTCCCGCCTGCGGCGGAGCGGCTTTACCTGAGCATGTACTGTCTTATATAGTCGATCGTGAAAAGAACACCGCGCTCGCCGAGCTCGCCCTGCCATATTGCGGAGTGAGGCTCGATCGAAAGGGTCCCGTCATATCCGCGCGCGTACAGGATCGAGAATATCCGTCTCCAATCGAGCGCGTCGATTCCCGCCGGCGGATCGTCGATATATCTGCCGTCGGCGATGTTGCTTCCCTTGATGTGCATATGCGCGAGGCGGTCCGCCCATCTGTAAAGCTCCGAAAGATAATCCGCGCCGCGTGCGTATGCATGCGAGCAGTCGTACTTTATCATGACGTCGGGAAGCTCGGGAAGCACGATCTCCCACGTTTTTGTCTCGCAGAGGAAATTGCTCCAAGAGCAGTTGTAGAGTGCGACCGTCACCCCGCGCTCTCGGGCGTAATCCGACATCTCGCGCAGATATTCCACCGCAAGAACATAATTTTTGAAAAGACTTACCGACTCGTCGCGGTTCACGCCCATGTTGAAAACGGGGCATCCGATATACGCGGTCTTGTCGATCTGCTCCTTCAGCATATCCTTGACAGCAGCGTCGATCTTACCGTCCTTTATCGGCTCCGAATTCCAGCGTCCGACCGAAAGTATCGGCAGCTCGTATTTGTCGATGAGCTTTTTCGTCTCCTCGATATTTGCGATAAACGCTTCCGTCTCATTATCGTAATTCGTGCAGACCTCGATAAAGTCAAGTCCGTGATCCTTCGTATAGCGGAAAAAGTCCTCGCTGTACCCTCTTATCATTCCGAGTTTCATTTCAGAATCCTCCGTAACTCATGTTTTTGCCCCGTTTCCGGGCATATTACGGTTTTATGGTAACAGGCGGAGGCGAAAAAGTCAATGCGGTTTATAAAAATTATGTAAATTTATCTCCATATGGCACCGCAGCGGCAATATTCGGTCAATTTTCTATTGATTTTTTTCCGCGCATGTATTAAAATGTAGGATGGTGTAAAAGTTGCTTTCAATAATACTTACCAAAAAAGGATGGGAATAGAAAATGGAAAAGAATTTCAGAAAAATCGCGGTCCTTACCTCCGGCGGAGACGCACCCGGAATGAACGCCGCCGTCCGTGCGGTCGTCAACTGCGCTCAGTCGCGCGGTGTTGAGGTCTACGGTCTTATGCGCGGCTACTCGGGACTTCTCGAGGACGACATGAAGATACTCTCCGCGCGCGACGTTGCAAACATCGCCGGACTCGGCGGCACCGTTCTTTATTCCGACCGCTGCCTGCGCTTCAAGACCCCCGAGGGCATGGCTGACGCTCTCAAAAACTGCGAAAAGAACCAGATCGACGGTATCGTTGCGATCGGCGGCGACGGCACGTTCCGCGGCGCAACGGATCTTTCCAATCACGGAATCCCCACGATCGGAATCCCCGGCACGATCGACAACGACATAACCTCCACCGATTACTCGATCGGCTTCGACACCGCAATGAACACGGTTCTCGAGATGGCTGACCGCCTGCGCGACACCTGCGAATCACACGCACGCTGCAACGTGATCGAGGTAATGGGACGCGGCGCCGGAGACATTGCGCTTCTCACCGGAATCGCATCGGGCGCGGTCGCAACCGTCATCCCCGAGAAGGAATTCGACGAGGCTGCCGCAATCGAGAAGATCAAGACCATGAAGGCAAACGGTCAGCGCAGCTTCATCGTGATCGTCGCCGAGGGTGTCGAGAACTTCTCCGAGGGCTTTGCAAAGCGCATCCAGGAGCAAACCGGCGTCGAAACGAAGTTCGCGCGTCTTGCTCACGTTGTGCGCGGCGGCAATCCCACGCTCCGCGACCGCGTTGCGGCGGCTCAGATGGGTGAGGCAGCCGTAAACGAACTCTTCAAGGGCAACTCCAACCTCGTCGTATGCGAGCAGAAGGGCGAGATCGTCACCGTCAACATTCAGTACGCGCTTGCTCTCGACAAGATGTACAAGAACAAGCTGAAGGACGGGGATCTCGACGCATTCTCCGAGGAGCAGATCGCCGAGATGAAGGCTTTCTGCGAGGAGAAGAGAAAGTACTTCGACATGATGTACAAGATCGCGGACGATGTAACGAAATAAGCGGGGGCGCTCATGGTAAAGATAACAGATCACGGCGTTTTCCTCAAAAACGGAAGGGAGTTTGTCGTGTCGGATGCCGACCCGGCACTCGCCCGCCGTCAGACGATGGCATATTCGATCCTCTCCGCACACAACGCGGCGGGCGACGAAAAGAACCTCCGTCTGAAGTTCGACGCGCTCGCTTCCCACGATATAACCTATGTGGGAATCCTTCTCACGGCGCGCGCGGGCGGGCTTGAATCCCTCCCCGTGCCCTACGTTCTCACGAACTGCCACAACAGCCTCTGCGCCGTCGGCGGAACGATCAACGAGGACGACCACATGTTCGGACTTTCCGCGGCTCACCGCTACGGAGCGATCTACGTTCCCGCGCATCAGGCGGTAATCCACTCCTTCATGCGCGAAATGATGAGCGGCTGCGGAAAGATGATTCTCGGCTCGGACAGCCACACGCGCTACGGCGCGCTCGGAACGATGGCGATCGGTGAAGGCGGTCCCGAGCTTGTCAAGCAGATCCTCTCGCTCACCTACGACGTGAAAGCGCCCGAGGTGATCGCCGTCCGCCTCACCGGAAAGGTGAAGCCGGGCGTCGGACCGCAGGACGTAGCGCTTGCGCTGATCGGCGCGGTATTCAAATCGGGCTTCGTGAAGAACAAGGTGCTCGAATTCGTCGGCGACGGAATCGCTTCACTGCCGATCGAATTCAGAAACGGCATCGATGTCATGACCACGGAAACGACATGCCTTTCATCGATCTGGATCACGGATGAGGAGACCGAGCGCTACTTCGTGCGTCACGGACGTCCCGAGGCATACGGGAAGCTTGAGCCGGGAGAGCTTGCGTACTACGACGGCGCGGTCGATATCGATCTTTCGACCGTCGAGCCGATGATCGCGCTCCCGTTCCATCCGTCTAACGCCTTCACGGTGCGCGAGCTCAACGAGAACGCCGCCGACATTCTCCGCGAGACGGAGAAGGCGGGAGAGGCAAAGCTCGGACTCCGTCCGGGTGCGCTCCGCCTGACCGACAAGGTTGACCGCGAGACCGGACGTCTGCGCGTTTCGCAGGGCGTCATCGCGGGATGCGCGGGCGGAACATACGACAATCTCTCCGCTGCCGCCGACATCCTCCGCGGACACTCGATCGGATGCGGCGAATTCGCGCTTTCCGCATATCCGGCAAGCCAGCCCGTATTCGCACGCATGCTTGAAACGGGGATCGCACGCGATCTCATGCTCACGGGCGCGACGCTTCGCTCCGCATTCTGCGGACCGTGCTTCGGCGCGGGTGACGTTCCAGCAAACGGCGGACTCTCGATCCGCCACACAACGCGAAACTTCCCGAACCGCGAGGGCAGCAAGCCCGGCGAGGGACAGATCGCGTCGGTCGCGCTCATGGACGCGCGTTCGATAGCGGCGACTGCGCGTGCCGGCGGACTTCTCACCGCGGCTGACGAGCTTGAGGTGGACTACTCCCCCGTCGACTACCTCTTCGATCCCACGATCTACGAGAACCGCTGCTACTTCGGCTTCGGAAAAGCCGATCCCGAGGCGAAGCTCACCTTCGGTCCGAACATCAAGGAATGGCCCGACATGCGTCCGCTTGCCGACAATCTCGTTGTCGGTGTCGCGTCGGTCATCGACGACGACGTAACGACCACCGACGAGCTTATCCCCTCCGGCGAATCCTCATCGTACCGTTCGAATCCCTACCGTCTCTCCCGTCTCGCCCTCTCGAGGCGCGATCCGGGCTACGCTCACCGCACCGACGTTTTCCGTGCGGGAGCGATGGAGATCACCGGGGACGCGCCCACGGAGATCGACACATATTCCGAGCTTGAGGACGGAGAGGCGGACGAGGTGAAATCAAAGATCCTCGCCGCGCTTGACGGCATAAAGCTTGACGGCAGCATCGGATACGGCACTCTCGTCGCGGCGCGCCGTCCCGGCGACGGAAGCGCACGCGAGCAGGCGGCTTCCTGCCAGAGAGTACTCGGCGGAATCGCAAACATCGCGCGCGAATACGCGACGAAGCGTTACCGCTCGAACCTCATAAATTGGGGCATGCTCCCGCTTCTCTCCGACGGTCTCACGCTCGGGAACGACAAGGGCAGCGAAGGCATCGCGCTTGAGGTCGGCGATCTTGTGATCCTCCCCGGAGTGCGCAGGGCGCTTGCCGGCGGCGCGTCCGAGCTTAACGGATTTGTCCGCCGCGCGGACGGAAGCACGACATCCCATGTGTTCCGCCTCGGCTCGCTCACCGACGAGGAGAGAACAATAATCCTCTCGGGCAGTCTCGTAAAGGCAGCCGCCGAGCTCAGCGCGAAGTGATCCCTGTCCGTTATTTAGGCGGAATGTGAAAGCTTCGGCGTATTCACAAAAAAGTCTTGATATATTTGCGCAGATGTGATATATTAAGGAAAGAAAAAATTCACCGAAAAGGATTGGTATATAACATGACGTACAACAAGAAAAGCGTCGAAGATATCGACGTATCCGGAAAGAAAGTCCTCGTGCGCTGCGACTTCAACGTACCGATGAAGGACGGCAAGATCACCGACGAGACACGAATCAACGGCGCTCTCCCGACCATCAAGTACCTTCTTTCGAAGAATGCGGCAGTCATCCTCTGCTCCCACATGGGCAGACCGAAGGGCGAATTCAATCCCGCTTTCTCCCTCGCTCCCGTTGCAAAGCGTCTCTCCGAGCTTCTCGGACAGGAGGTTGTCCTTGCCGCCGACGTTATCGGTGAGGATGCAAAGGCAAAGGCAGCCGCGCTCAAGCCCGGCGAGGTCATGATGATCGAAAACGTCCGCTTCCACAAGGAAGAGGAAAAGAACGATCCCGCATTCGCAAAAGAGCTTGCTTCCATGGCTGAGATCTATGTCAATGACGCATTCGGAACCGCGCACCGCGCTCATGCTTCCACCGCGGGCGTTGCGGATTATCTCCCCGCAGTATGCGGCTACCTCATCCAGAAGGAAATCAGCGTGATGGGCAAGGCTCTGTCCGATCCCGCACGTCCGTTCACCGCTATCCTCGGCGGAGCAAAGGTTTCCGACAAGATCGGTGTCATCAACAACCTCATCGACAAGGTTGACACTCTCATCATAGGCGGCGGAATGGCGTACACCTTCATGCGCGCTCTCGGCAACACCACCGGTACCTCGATCTGCGAGGAGGACAAGCTCGAGCTTGCTTCCGACCTCATGAAGAAGGCGCGCGCAAAGGGCGTAAGCTTCCTTATCCCCGTTGACAACATCGTTGCACGCGAGTACAAGGAGGATGCCGACTTCATGCGCATCTACTCCGACGCGATCCCGGACGGTTGGATGGGTCTCGACATCGGACCGACGACTCAGGAGCTCTTCACCAAAACGATCGCAGGCTCCGGCACCGTTATCTGGAACGGACCGATGGGCGTTTCCGAGTGGGAGAACTTCGCAGCCGGTACACGCGCAGTCGCAAAGGCTGTCGCAGAGTGCGGCGGAATCTCGATCATCGGCGGCGGCGACAGCGCGGCAGCCGTAGAGAAGCTCGGCTATGCGGATAAGATGACCCACATCTCCACCGGCGGCGGCGCATCTCTCGAATTCCTCGAGGGTCTCGAGCTCCCCGGCATCGCATGCCTCCAGGATAAATAAAAAAACGGCGTCACGCGGCGCCGAAGGCTCCGGCGGAGCCGGGAAAGCGGCAGCTCTTTTCCCGCTCCGCCGCAGTATTTGCCCGTCGGCTTGTCCGACGCAATCGGCTTGCCCGACGTCAAAAAGTTTACGGAAAGTTGGATTTTGAAAATGAACAAAGCAAAAAGAACCGCGGTCATCGCGGGAAATTGGAAAATGAACATGACCCCCTCCGAGGCGAAGAAGACCGTAGCAGACACTGCGGCGCTCGTCGCGGGCAAGGACGGCGCAAAGATCATCCTCTGCGTTCCGTTCGTTGACATCGCCTCCGCTCAGTGCGGCGCAGAAGGCTCCGCGATCTCGATCGGCGCGCAGAACGTTCACTTTGCCGAAAAGGGCGCATTCACCGGCGAGATCAGCGCATCAATGCTCAAGGAATGCGGCGTTGAGTACGTTATAATCGGTCACAGCGAGCGCCGTCAGTATTTCGCCGAGACGGACGAGACCGTAAACAAGCGCACGAAGGCTGCTCTTGCGGCAGGGCTCAAGGTAATTCTCTGCGTAGGCGAGGTTCTCGAGCAGCGTCAGTCCGGCATCACCGAGGAGATCCTCTCCATGCAGACCAAGCTTGATCTTGCGGAACTCACCGCGGACGATCTGAAGAACGTGATCATCGCTTACGAGCCCGTATGGGCGATCGGCACGGGTCTTACCGCAACTCCCGAGCAGGCAGACGAGGCGTGCGGAATCATCCGCTCCGTCGTTGCCGGACTTTACGGCGGCGCGGCAGCCGAAGGACTTACGATCCAGTACGGCGGTTCGATGAACGAGAAGAACGCGGCAGAGCTTCTTGCAAAGGAGAATGTGGACGGCGGTCTGATCGGCGGCGCATCTCTCGTTCCGGAGAAGTTCGCGGCGATCGTTGACGCGGCTCAGGCATAACATCGGATTTTGTCCGGAAACGTGCCGTCAAAGGCAAGAGCAAAGCAGGAGATTTGCCGAAAGCAAATCTCCTGCTTTTTCTTATGCTGTTTCTTATCCGACGAAAAGCTGTACCCAATACATGGCGCCTCCCGAAGAACAGACGCCTATGCCTATCTTCGTAAAATCGCCGTTCAGTATGTTCTTGCGGTGTCCGTCGGAATTCATCCATCCGTTCATGACCGCCTCGGGGGTCGGGTATCCCATAGCGATATTTTCGCCGATGTAGCTCCATTTGACCGTCACCGCGGTGTCCCAACTTTCACCGTTCGGACGCATGTGGGAAAACTGCTCGACTATCTCCTTCGCACGGATATTCGCATTCGAGGTAAGCTCGGTGTCGAGCGTCAGAGGTGAAAGTCCGTTCTTCGCGCGTTCGGCGTTCACCAAAGCAAGCACCTCGCCGATCTGCGACGGCGCGGGATCGGGTTCCGGTTTCGGTTCCGGTTCCGGTGTAGATGAAAGAATATATCTTATCAGCAGAATCAGATCGCGCATGTCGATCCTGCCGTTTCCGTCGAAATCGCCGTACTCCTCGGAAATTCCGACATCCCATCCCGTGAGGAAGCGGATCATGAGAACAACATCCTTCACATCGACCGCTTCGTCGCCGTTCACGTCCCCGGTAGTGATTCCCGCATCAACGGCAAAAGCGGCAGTCGGCAGGCACGCCGCAAGCATAAGCACACAAACGAGCATCGCAATTATCTTCTTCAAGAAAATCACATCCTTTCGTATTTTCCGGTTACATTATATTCTCCCTTTCGAAAAAAGTCAATGCAAAAATTCAAGGAAAGCGTCATTTTTCGCGAGGCGGCATATTACGGAAGAAAGATCGGTATTTGCGGTGTCGGCGGGCGGAGGGACGCGTGTCCCGCGCCGAGGAGCACAAAAGAAAACCCCGAAAGCCGCAAGGCTTCGGGGTTTTGACTTCTTTGCAATTTCCGTAAGATAAGTCCTTATCTCTTGGAGAACTGGCTTGCGCGGCGTGCAGCCTTCAAGCCGTACTTCTTTCTTTCCTTCATACGAGGATCGCGCGTGAGGAATCCTGCACGCTTGAGCTCGGGACGGAAAGTCTCGTCTGCGAGAAGAAGAGCACGGGCAACGCCGTGACGGATAGCGCCTGCCTGACCGGAGAAACCGCCGCCGTTTACGTTCGCAACGATGTCGAACTTGCCGCGGGTGCCGGTAACGTCGAAGGGCTGATTGATGATGAGCTTCAGAGTCTCAAGACCGAAGTATTCGTCAATATCCTTGCCGTTGATTATGATAGAGCCTGTTCCGGGGAAGAGGCGGACGCGCGCAACGGAGCTTTTACGTCTGCCGGTGCCGTAGAAATAAGGCTTCGCACTTGTGTAGCTTACTGCCATTTATTCGGGGCTCCTTTCTTAAAACTCATACGCTTCGGGCTTCTGAGCAGCGTTGTCGTGCTCTGCACCGGCGTATACCTTGAGACGGGTGATCGACTTGTCCCCGATGGAGTTGTGGGGAAGCATACCCTTAACGGCAAGCTCCATAGCCAGAGTCGGCTTGGTTGCCATGAGGGTCTTGTAGTTTACCTCTTTGAGTCCGCCGATGTATCCGGAATGGCGGCGGTAGAACTTCTGCTCGAGCTTGCGTCCGGTGAGCACTGCCTCGGCGGCATTTATAATGATAACGAATTCACCGCAGTCCACATGGGGCGTGAATTCGGGACGATGCTTTCCGCGAAGGATGTTGGCAGCGGCAGCGGCGGTACGGCCGAGCGGCTTGCCCTTTGCATCGAGGACATACCATTTACGCTCAACGGATTCTTTTTTTGCCATGAATGTTGACATAGTAAAGATCCTTTCGATATTCGTAATTTTCTTTGCGCGTTACAGTATACCACACCTTCCGCACCGTGTCAAGTCTTTTCGGAAAGAAAATCCCGCCTCGCCGATTTACGCATATCCGATCTTCGATTTTCTCGTTTTTTCTCGCGTTTGCTCGTTTTTCGCATATAAATTTTTTCGTAAAAAAGACCGATTTCACCTGCGCGGCGCGCCTGTTTTTCGTCGTGCGCACGGTGCGCGGAGGCTTTATTTGCCTTGACAACGGCATTATGTTAATGTACAATATTATATAATATTATCAGATTGTGCGCACGCGCGATCGGAGCAGAACGGAGAACGGAATGGAAATGAAAGTGCCCGAGTATTTCGCCTCAATGGTGTTCGACGATGCCGTAATGCAGGAGCGTCTGCCGAAGGAGACCTACCGCGCCCTGAAAAAGACCGCGAAGGACGGACGAAGCCTCGATATTTCGATCGCAAATGTCGTCGCAAATGCGATGAAGGATTGGGCGATCGAAAAAGGAGCCACGCACTACACGCATTGGTTTCAGCCGATGACGGGCGTTACGGCGGAAAAGCACGACAGCTTTATCTCTCCGACCGACGCGGGCGGAGTTATCATGGAATTCTCGGGCAAGGAACTTGTCCGCGGCGAGCCGGACGCATCGTCCTTCCCGTCGGGCGGTCTGCGCGCGACCTTCGAGGCGCGCGGCTACACCGCGTGGGACGCGACGTCGTATGCGTTCATCAAGGACGGTGCGCTCTGCATCCCGACCGCATTCTGCTCATACGGCGGCGAAGCACTCGACAAAAAGACACCGCTTCTGCGCTCGATGGAGGCGCTGAACCGTCAGGCGATGCGTATCCTCCGCCTTTTCGGTAACGAAACCGTCACGAACGTCAAGACCACGGTCGGACCCGAGCAGGAATATTTCCTCATCCCGGAGGATATGTTCAACAAGCGCCGCGATCTCGTTTACACCGGACGCACTCTCTTCGGCGCGCGCAGCCCGAAGGGACAGGAGCTTGACGATCACTATTTCGGTGCGATCAAGCCGAAGGTCTCCGCCTTCATGCGTGAGCTCGACGAAGAGCTTTGGAAGCTCGGAGTTTTCGCAAAGACCGAGCACAACGAGGTTGCACCCTCTCAGCATGAGCTTGCCCCCGTATTCACGACAACGAACATAGCCTGCGATCACAACCAGCTCGCGATGGAAATGATGCAGAAGATCGCGCGTAAGCACGGAATGGTCTGCCTGCTCCACGAAAAGCCGTTCGCGGGAGTCAACGGCTCCGGAAAGCACAACAACTGGTCGATCTCGACGAACACGGGCACCAACCTTCTCGAGCCCGGCGAAACTCCGCACGAAAATGCGCAGTTCCTTCTCTTTCTTGTCGCGGTGATCAAAGCGGTCGACGATTATCAGGACCTGCTCCGCATATCCGTGGCATCGGCGTCGAACGACCACCGCCTCGGCGCGCAGGAGGCTCCCCCCGCGGTAGTCTCGATCTTCCTCGGAGAGGAGCTTGACGAGATACTGTCGTCTATCGAAAACGGAACGGCATACGATGCGCGCGAGGAAGTCCGAATGCGCGTCGGTGTCCACACGCTGCCGAAATTCCCGCGCGACACGACAGACCGCAACCGCACGTCTCCCTTTGCATTCACGGGAAACAAATTCGAATTCCGCATGCTCGGCTCCTCCGAATCGATCGCGGAGACAAATATAATGATAAACACCGCCGTCGCGCAATCGCTGAAATGCTTTGCCGACGAGCTTGAGGGCGCGCGGGATTTCAATGCGGCGCTTCACGAGCTTATACGCACGACAATACGCGACCACAAGCGCATCATCTTCAACGGAAACGGCTATGACGAAGCGTGGCTCGCCGAGGCACAGCGGCGCGGACTTCCCAATTTCCGCACGGCGCCCGACGCGATTCCGCACCTCACCGATGAAAAGAATGTCGTTCTTTTTGCGGAACACAGAGTTCTTTCGCAGACGGAGCTTACCGCGCGCCGCACGATCATGCTCGAATCATACGCAAAGGTAATCGGCATCGAAGCGCTTACGATGATCAACATGGTGAACAAGCAGATACTGCCCGCGGTATCCGCATACACCGGAGAGCTTTCGCGCACGGTTAAGGACAAGCTTGCCGTATGCCCCGACGCAAACGCCGATTACGAAAAGAGCGCGATCGTAAAGCTGTCCGCGCTCTGCGGAAAGATGTTCGCATCGGTGGGACAGCTTGAGAAGCTGTACGCCGAAGCGGAAAAGGAATCGGACGCACTTGCAGCCGCGCTCCGCGCGCGCGATCTGCTGCTCCCCGTCATGGACACGCTCCGCGCCGCCGCGGACGAGGCGGAGGAGATCGTTCCCCGCGAAGAATGGCCGTTCCCGACATACGGCGATCTTCTGTTCGGGGTTTCGAAGTAATGCGCTCGGGACGGACGGGCAGCAGACCGTTCCACTTCTGCGGTGCGGATCGCAGTGGCGGACGGTCGGCGGCGGACGCTTACAGCCTGAGGTGCGAGCCGCCTAATCTCATGCAGCCGCGGAGAAAGTGCATCGTCCTACGGCGCCGGCGGCGCATTCTCTCATGCGCCGATTCGGAATACCGTTCATTTTGAAATATAGCAATGCAGCCGTCGGTGAGACAATCTCACCGACGGCTGCCCGTTTATTTTCGAAAAACCAAAGGTACGACCGAAATCAAAAGGAAGCGCATCGCCGCGGCGGACGATCGGCGGCGGGCTGTGCCCCGTCTGCGGTGCACGCTGCCGTGTGAAGTTCGGCAACCGTAAAGAAAGCGCCGCGAAAAGGTGTGTGCTGCGGCAAAGTATTCGGCGATCCGTTCGTCATCCCCGGCGTTCTCCCGCGAAAATCCCGCACGGGCTATCGGAGAAAACGCCGCTCTTTTGCTGCGGTGTACGTCATAAATACAGAGGGAGCGGACACCCCCTCGGCATCCGCTCCGCGATTTTCAGTATTTCAGGTTCTTTCTGAATTCCGCAAGCTCGTCGTCGGTCGGGATGTAATCACCCATCTGACCGTCGTTGTACTTCTCATATGCGGTCATATCGAAGTAGCCCGTGCCTGTCAGACCGAACAGTATCGTCTTGTCCTCGCCGGTCTCGCGGCAGCGCACCGCCTCGTCGATCGCAGCGCGGATCGCGTGGCTCGACTCCGGTGCGGGAAGGATTCCCTCTGTGCGTGCGAAGTACTCCGCCGCCTCGAATACGGAGGTCTGCTCAACGGAGCGCGCCTCGATCAGTCCGTCGTCGTAAAGCTGCGAAACGATGCCGGACATTCCGTGATAGCGGAGTCCGCCCGCGTGGTTTGCCGACGGGATGAAGTCGCAGCCGAGAGTGTACATCTTTGCCATCGGGCAGATCTTTCCGGTGTCGCAGAAATCGTATGCGAACACGCCGCGCGTCAGGCTCGGGCAGGATGCCGGCTCGACCGCGATAAAGCGGTAATCCGCCTCGCCGCGGAGCTTTTCGCCCATGAAGGGGGAGATAAGTCCGCCGAGGTTCGATCCGCCTCCGGCGCAGCCGATGATGATATCGGGCTTCACGCCGTATTTGTCGAGCGCCGCCTTCGACTCAAGTCCGATCACGGACTGGTGCAGCAGCACCTGCGAAAGGACGCTTCCGAGAACGTAGCGGTACGCGCCGCCGGAGGTAACAGCCTTCTCGACCGCCTCCGAGATTGCGCATCCGAGGCTTCCCGTGGTTCCGGGATGCTCGGCGAGAATCTTCTTTCCGACCTCGGTTGTCATCGACGGCGAAGGCGTTACGTTCGCGCCGTAGGTGCGCATTACCTCGCGGCGGAACGGCTTCTGCTCATAGGACACCTTGACCATGTACACATTGCACTCGAGCCCGAAGTATGCGCATGCCATCGAAAGCGCCGTGCCCCACTGACCCGCCCCGGTCTCGGTGGTCACGCCGCGCAGACCCTGCTTCTTCGCGTAGTACGCCTGCGCGATCGCGGAATTGAGCTTGTGCGAGCCGGAGGTGTTGTTTCCCTCGAATTTGTAGTATATCTTCGCCGGAGTTCCGAGCGCCTTTTCAAGACAGTACGCACGGACGAGCGGCGACGGACGGTACATTTTGTAGAACGTGAATATTTCCTCGGGAATATCGATATACGGCGTTGTGTCGTCAAGCTCCTGCTCGGCAAGCTCGCGGCAGAATACCGCGGAAAGCTCATCGACCGTGACGGGCTGCATAGTTGCGGGATTGAGAAGCGGCGCGGGCTTATTCTTCATATCCGCACGGACATTGTACCATTTCTTCGGAAGCTCATCCTCGGAGAGATAGGTCTTGTACGGAATTTCGTTGTTTTTCATTTGGTTTTCCCCTTTCTTTTTTCCGGAACGGGAAAACAAAAAATCCCCCGTCCCTGCAATTCTGCCGGGACAGGAGGAAACTCCTGCGGTGCCACCCTGCTTGACGCTTGTGCGTCCGCTCTGCGCATACTTCATATGCCGGTCTTTGTTAACGGAGGACTGCTCCGTCTCGCATACTTGATTCTGCTCGCCCTCGAAAGCCCATTCAAACCCGTCCGCCATACCGCGTCGCACCAAGCCGCGGCTCTCTGTGATGACAGAGCGTGCTTTACTCACTCTTTCTCATCGGTTTTATCGAAACTATACCACACTCCGCACGCTTTGTCAATAGCTTTTCAAAAATTTTTCCGCACATTTTTCGGCGCAAAACCCTTCTTTCGTCTTTTTACGATATTGACAATCCGCCGAATTTGGTATAGAATAATAACGGAGCCGGAAAGACGGCAAAACCGAAAGGACGGATAAGTCATGGCAGAAGAATTCTACGATGCGGAAATATATACCCTCACCGATGAGGAGGGTGTCGAAGCCGATTACAAGCAGATCGGCGTTGCCGAGGTAGGGGAGAACGTATATTACGCTCTCGTTCCTCTCGACGAAAAGGGCGAGGAAGCGGGAGATGAATATATAATCCTGCGCGCCGAGACGGACGAAAACGGAGACACCTATCTTGCAACGATAGAGGACGATGAGGAGTTCGACAGCGTAGCCGATCTCTTTGACGACGAATTTGCCTCGATCGACTACGACGAGGAAGCCGAAGAGGACGCGGACGGCGAATAAAATTCCCGTTTTTGAGAAAACTGAAAACAGAGCTTCCTGCTTTGTTCGTGATAAAGCGAGTATTAAACCCACGATAGATTTATGGAGTCCGGACTTCGTCCGGCGGGATGCAGACCTCCCTTGACTTCTCTCTTTCGACAGATTTTAAGGACGTTGGGAGCGCAAAACCGGAGAGAGGACACCAACCTTGCGAAAGCAGGGTTTCTTATCCTTGCTTTACACGGCACGGTGGGGCTCTTTTTTACCTTCCGGGATTCGGAATCTGCCGGAAGCGGTAAATCGAATATGAAAAGCGGCTCGGAAAAATCTCCGGACCGCTTTTTTTCTTTCGGGAAAGGAGTATCTTCGCCTTGCGGAGGACGGGCAAAGCGGCGGCAATGACGAGAGCGGTGCAGGAGGCGGGCGGCGAGCGGACAATCGGAATGGGCAACGGCAGCAGAAGAACAGCGGAGGACAACGAAAAACGCGCCCGTGTAAGTGGTACGTTTGCGGATAATCGCGAGGTAAAATCCGCAGTCGGCGCTCGGCTGTCGAATGCAAAGCGGCGGCAATGCCCTTCGGCGGGCAAAAGCTGCGTCAGCGCGGTCATGCCTCGGGCGGCGCGCATCGGCGAACCCAACAGACCCGGCAGAAACATGAAGCAACAGCGCCCGACGCACGGTTTCCGGCAGCGGATGTGCGCATCGTCGGCACGGCGCGCGCGGAATAACCGCAAAATCCGCCCCGAAATCTGCCCAAACATGGGCGCTGCGCGAAAATTTTTTGAATTTTTCAAAAAATTTTCGTTTTCGGTGCAACGAACCGGCACAAAATATCGTGTATATAATATACGGACATTACTTTGCACCTCGAAATGCTCCGCGAGCCGAGCCTTCCTGCGTCCGCACACGCAAAATTCGCATCCGATCCCGTGCAAGCCCGTCAATATACGCAAACCTGCGCACGGTCTCAAGCAAATACGTTCCGAAATGTGCAAAACCGCGCCGGATCCCGATTAAAACCGTGCCGATATGCTCGCTCTGTCCCCGATCTTTCCCGACCGGCGCGCTGATGTCACGGCTCTGCATTAAATATGCTCTCGGGGCGCATCTCCGCATTTCCGTGCCTACATGCAGCGAATAACCGTTGCGGCGCACTCCCCGGTATCCCGACAAAGACCGTGCGCAAGGCATACGCCGCCCGATACCCCGTGCCGAAGCCGAGCGCCGATCGGACTCATCGGTCGGAAATACCGAGACGCAGTACCGCCCCCCGCCCGGCGATCCCCGAAAAGCTTTTGCGAACCTCAACCCGAACGCACTTCCCAGCAAGCGGATTTTGCTTTTCGGCATGACGTTTTTTTCTCTGCGTTCGCCGCCGCGCGGGACTTCGGCGTGAATCCGAATCGACGGTGCGGAAGACACATGCGGCGTGTGCGAAATCCGTCGGAAAAGCTCCCGATATTAACATTTCGTCGCAAATTTTTACGCCGAATGCGGCCCCGGACCGAACTGCTTCATCTGAATCGGGAATTTACTCTATTCGTGCCTTTCCTTATTGCAAAATCAGGCAATCTATGTTATGATATAATATAATTGTATCTTCGGTAAAAATGCGCCGCGACATGCGCTGACGACAACGCGAAAAAGCACTTTATCCGTTTCAGAGAACGGTTCCTTCTCCCCGGCGCTCCCTAAATCGTGCGGATTGTTTCCGCCTCTTTAATAAATCCGAAAAAACACACTGCCGTTTTTCGATACCGCCGCTTTCGCCGCCGATCGGCGGCAGAATGGAGATTATTATGAAAAAACTTCTTTCCGCACTGACCGCCGTCGTTATCGCACTCTCATTCTGCTCATGCGGGATACTTCGTCCCCTCGGACAGAGCGATACCGATACCGCCGCGCCCGATGCGGCTCAAACCTCCGCCGTGCCCGACAGCGCGCAGGGTACCGGAGAAAGCGGCGGCAGCTCAACCGACACAAAAGAAATCGAAGCCGAGGAAAAGCGTCTTTCCTTCGTCGGCTGCGGAGACAATATAGTCTACTACGGAAACGTGCGCGAGGCGGCTGCGGTCGCGCAGCCCGGCGGACGGCAGTACAATTTTGCGCCGACGTATTCGCAGGTCGCACCGATCGTTTCCGCCGCGGACATATCGTTTATAAATCAGGAAACGCTCATGGCGGGCGAGGGCTGGGATTTCAGCTACTACCCCACCTTCAACGGTCCGCAGGACATGGGTCGCGATCTCGTCGATCTCGGCTACGACGTCGTTTCGATCGCAAACAACCACATGCTCGACAAGGGCGGTGCGGGACTCGAGGCGACCATAAAATTCTGGAAATCGATGAACGTGCTCATGATCGGCGGATATGAGAGCGAAGATGATTACAACGCCGTGCGCATTCTCGAGAAGGACGGTGTGAAGATCGCATTCCTCTCCTACACATACGGCACGAACGGAATAACCCTCGGCTCGGGATACAATGTCGTGATCCCGTATCTCGACGAAGCGACCGTAAAATCGCAGATCGAAACCGCGCGCACGCAGGCAGATTTCGTTTTCGTTTCCGCTCATTGGGGAATCGAGGATCATTTCACCCCGAGCGACGAGCAGAAGAAATACGCCCGGATAATGGCTGACGCGGGCGCGGACGTGATACTCGGACATCATCCGCACGTCATCCAGCCCGTCGAATGGATAAGCGCCGAGGACGGACGCAAAACGCTCTGCGTTTATTCCCTCGGCAACTTCATGGCGGAGCAGGCATATGACTACAACATGATCGGCGGCATGATATCGTTCGACATCGTCACGAAGGGAGACACCCGCTCTATCGAAAATCCCGTTTTCATTCCCACGGTATACTACTTTGACACAAGCTTCTACGGGAACTGCATATACCTTCTCGAAACCTTCACCGCCGCGCAGGCAGCCTCTCACGGTATCGCCGCCTACGGGCATTACACGAATCTCGAAACTCTCCGCAAATATGTGACGGACACGGTCTCTCCGGAATTTCTGCCGGAGTCATTCAAATAAAGGACAAAGGAATTTCCGATGAACGATTTTTACAGTATACCCGTCGTGATCCCCTCCTACAATCCCGACGAAAAGCTCGCGCAGACGGTGCTCGGGCTGAAGAACGCGGGATTCAGGGACATAATCGTGATCGACGACGGATCATCGGCTGAAACAAAAAAGAATTTCCCCGAGCCGGGAGACGGCGTGACGGTGCTTCGCCACGAGGTCAACCGCGGCAAGGGCGCAGGGCTAAAGACGGCTTTCCGCTACATTCTCGAAAACCGCCCCGATGCCGCGGGATGCGTCACGGCGGACGGCGACGGGCAGCACCGCACGGAGGATATCGCCGCCTGCGCTAAAGCGATGCTTTCCGAAAAGGACCGTGTGATCCTCGGCGCGCGCGACTTCTCTCTTCCGCACGTTCCCGAGCGGAGCAAAAAGGGCAACCGCATCACCTCGTGCGTGTTCCGTCTTCTGTTCGGAATGAAGATCACCGACACGCAGACGGGACTTCGCGCGATCCCGAGAAAATATCTCGCGCCGTTCATCCGCGTATCGGGCGACAGATACGAATACGAAACGAACATGCTTCTCTCGATGAAGCGCGATTCGATCCCCTTCTCCGAGGTGAAGATCGACACCGTATACATCGACGACAATCAGACGTCGCATTTCCGCCCCGTGCGCGATTCGATAAGGATCTACGGGCTTATCCTCTCCTTCGTTCTCTCGTCCGTCATCTCGTTCCTCATTGACACCGGACTGTTTACGCTGTTTAATATTTTCCTGTTTTCGTGGAATGAATATTCATACGCGATCTCTCTCGTCTGCGCGAGAGTCATCTCGTCATCCGCAAATTATCTGATAAACAGACGTGTGATATTTCAAAACGGAGAAAAAAGCTCCGTCGTGCGGTATTATATTCTTGCTGCCGTGCTGCTTACGGTGTCCGCCTCAGTCGGACAGTTATTCTCACAGTTTCTCTCTCTCCCGAAGCCGGTCGAAACCGTCATCAAGATCGCAGTCGATCTTGTGATGTTCATCGTAAGCTTCCGCATGCAGCACACATGGGTTTTCAAAAACAAAAGTGAGGTCTCCGAAAAATGATCGATAACGAAAAAAATAAAGATTCCTTTGAATACGGTTCTCTTTCCTTCAAAGGAGATGTGCCGCATTTTGACGGCGACGATGATGACGCGATTGACATCGTGAAAAAGAAGCGCCGCGCTCCGTCGGCGGTCTCGAAAAAAACGGGACGTACCGCGTCGGGGGACAGACGCACACCGACCGCTTCTCACTCCTCCTCCTCCGGCGGACGTGAAAGGGTCGAGCCTACCGCGGAATTCAATCTTGAAGATATAACGGCAATGTACGCGCGCCGCTCGGCAGATCGCGCGGACGAACGGGAATTCTACACCGAAGCCGGACGGATGCAGGAGGAAAAGAATCGCAGCGGCAGACAGCGTCCGGTCGGAAGTTCCGCTTCGCGAGGCGCCTCCTCCGCACAGAGCCGCACCGCACACTCCGATGCTTCACGCTCATCCTCCGCTCAGAATGCCGCACGGCGGCGCGGCGTATCAGATGTTGACTCCGCAGGCGATTCAGGCTCGGGCGGCGCAGGACGGGCGGCGGGCAGTTCTTCCGTGTCGGGAAGCGCAGGACGACCGTCTTCGCGTGCAGCCGAATCAAGCCGCCGGAACGGAAATGTCCGCTCATCCGCGCCCCGCACCCCATCGTCCGGATCGCACGCGGGGGCTTCGGCAAACGGACGGACCGTACCCGCGGGCGACCGCCGCCCCTACTACGGCAATGCGCGCAGCGAGGGCGCGCGCTCATCCTCCGTATACACCTCCGGCAGACAAAACAGATCGAACCGCGGCGCAAAGCGCCGCATGACCGTCGGATGCGTAATACGGCGTATTCTGCTTGTACTTCTCACCGCGATACTGTTCACCGTCGGCTCGCTGCTCGCCGTCTGCAATACTCTTGCGAACGGACCGAGCAAAACCGCGCGCGACAAGGCGGTCATGTCCGCGCTTCAGGCGAGCGCGACCAAGTGGATGCCGGGGCTGTTTCTCTCATCCGATACCGTTGAGGAGATAAAGAAAAACAGTCAGGTCGTCGTTACCGACGTCAAGCCGATCACCGATATCCCGTCGGGCGACGGAGCCGGCGACACCCCGACCGCCGATAAATGGGCAAACGCAATCGACGGCATGATCTACGAAAACGTGAACGGAACAACCTTCAAGGGATACGTTCTTCTCATAAAGGATCCGGCTCGCGTGACCGTCGGAGTATCAAGCAACGATTTCGCACACGCGACCGCGGGAATGCGCATTTTCGAGCTTGCCGACAAATACAATGCGGTCGCCGCAATCAATGCGGGAGAATTCCGCGACGACGGCGGCGTCGGGACAGGATACGCTCCGATGGGGCTTACCTATTCCGAAGGCAATTGCGTCTGGAACGACGGGCTTTCGCGCACGTTCATGGGATTCGACAAAAACAACCGGCTTTACGTTGCCGAGGGCACGACCTACGCGCAGGCGGAGGAGCTCGGTATGCGGGACGCGGTTTCCTTCCAGACCGGAAACGTCCTCATAACGAACGACGGCACGAACGTGACCTACTACTATGCCGATTCGAACACCGGCGTTGCGCAGCGCACGGCGATCGGTCAGTGTGCCGACGGCACGGTGATCTTCCTCGTGACGGACGGACGCACCGCAAGCTCGATGGGCGCGACGCGCAACGAGATCATCGACACGCTGATCAGCTACGGAGCGGTAACCGCGGGAATGCTCGACGGCGGATCGTCCTCGATGCTCTACTACCGCGACTACTTTACAAAATACAACATTGACCAGAGCCAGCTCGACGAATATCAGAAAATGGGACTTGTCAACAAGTACAAGGCGTTCACCAACCCGCGCCGCATCCCGACGTACTTCATAGTCAAGCCGTAAGGAAAGGATACAGATTCAAATGGCAAAGCGCACCCTTCCGTTATTCTACAAAATCTTTTTCTCCGTGCTCATGCTCGCAGTCTGTGCCGTCGGCGTGGGTCTGTGGATGCTCAACGGCGTGCTCGAGGAGTACGAAAGCGTACAGCCGAAGAACGTCGCCGACGAGATTTTCGCAAAGTATTACGCCTCGCACGACTTTGACACGCTTGCGGCGAAATGCGCGACAGAAAATCCGTTTGCAAGTGCGGCGGATGTCGCATCCTTCCTGCATGAGAAGTACGACGGCGCCGAGATGACCTGTACCTCCGGCGCCGCGCAGGGCGAGGCTCCGACCTACATCGTCAAGGTGAACGACTACAAGATATCCTCATTTACTCTCAAGGAAAGCGCCGAGAGATCGAAGCACGGCTGGGTCAAATATGAGGAGGGCGACTTTGTCCTTTATTATGACACCGCCGAGGTGACGGTCACGGCACCCGAGACGTACAAGGTGTTTGTGAATTCCGTTGAGCTGGGCGAAGCTCAGGTCACGCAGAAGGACATCCCCGGTGAGGGCGACGAGCTTCTGCCGCAGGGCGTCGAGGGAGTAAAATACACGAAATACACCGTAAAGGGACTGATAAAAACCCCGGAGATCACCTCCGAAAGTCCCGACGGGCTTGCGTCCGAAGTAAAATACGTCGAATCGGAGAAAATGTACAGGGTCTCTCCCCTCTTTGACGATGCTCTCATGGCGGAGCACAAGGACTACGTTCTCAAAGCCGCCGAGGAATACTCGAAGTACATGGAGAACGACTCATGGTGGGGCGGCATCTCGCAGTACTTCGATCCGTCGAGCGAAATCTACGAAAGCGCGCGCACCTCGCTCACGATGTTCGTTATCGACCACAACGGATACCGCTTCGACGATGTGTTCGTCGGCGAATTCTACGGCTACAGCGACGACGTATTCTCATGCCGCGTATCCTTCACCCATGTGCTCACCGCAGGCGCGCAGGAATACAAGGACTATTTCGATTCAACGATATTCTTCCGCCGCGTGGACGGCACGTTCAAGATCTGCGGAATGATAAACAACGCATAAAGGATAAGGAAATGCTTGCTGCAATAACCGGCGCCGATCTGGCGATACTCGATTTCATATACGACAATCTGCACTGTGCGTTCCTCGACGCGGTGATGCCGGTCATCACCGCGCTGGGCAACGGCGGAATTCTGTTCATTGCGATAGCCGTCGTGATGCTCTTCTTCAAGCGCACGCGCAAAACCGGACTCATGATCGGATGCGCGCTGATCCTCGGGCTGCTCGTCTGCAATCTGACGCTGAAGCCGCTCGTCGCGCGAGAAAGGCCGTTCACGCACCGCGCGGTGGAATTGCTCGTCTCCCGGCCGAAGGATTTCTCGTTCCCGTCCGGGCACACGATCGCTTCGTTTGAGTTTGCGACGGTTCTCTTCCTCCGTGAGCGCAAGGCGGGAATAATCGCGCTCGTCGCCGCGGTACTTATCTCATTCTCGCGCATGTACTTATACCTGCACTTCCCCTCCGATGTGTTCACGTCGGTCGTACTCGGAATCCTCTTCGGAATTCTCGGCGTCGTTATCGTAAACGCGCTGTGGAAGCGTTTTGCCGGAGACGAAAAGAAAGCCGAGCTGTAAACGGATATCGCCGCGCATAAGCTGCGCCTGTGCACCGTCGCGGATTGCTCGGGCGCACAAGCGTTTCCGTAAAAGAAGCGTGCGGCAAAGTGAGAAAAGCCGCGGAAATTCCCGAGGCTGCGCCGATGCGCGGTATTTTCCGATGCGGTAATTTCCGATATCGGGGAAAGCATCCGGACGGTCGCGCCGTCCTCTTCATCTGAAAATCAGGCAGAGCGGCATTTGTCCGCACTGCCGAAGGCAGGCTTCAATTGAAAACAAAACTTCTCGTAATCGGCGGACCGACCGCGTCGGGCAAAAGCGCGGCGGCGATCCGGTGCGCGCTGAGGCTCGGAGGGGAGATAATCTCCGCCGATTCGATGCAGCTCTACTGCGGTATGGATATCGGCACGGCAAAGCCCGACGCGCACGAACGCGCGCTCGCCGCGCATCATCTGATCGACGTGCTCGATCCAGCCTCGGCGGGCGCAGACCTCGCGGATTACACCGCAATGTGCGCCGACGCAATAGCCGATATCGCGGGGCGAGGTGCCGTGCCGATACTCTGCGGAGGCACCGGACTTTATATCGACACTCTTATCTCCGGCACGGTGCTTTCCGACAGCGCATCTTCTCCGGAGCTTCGCGCCGAGCTTTCACGCTTCGCGGAGGAAAACGGAGCAAAGGCGCTCCATGACCGTTTGGCATCGATCGACCCCGCAAGCGCAGCGGCGACGCACGCGAACAACGTCCGCCGTGTGATTCGCGCGATCGAGATATATGAAACGACCGGGATCACGAAGACCGAGTGGGACAGGCGAAGCGTGGCGGCGGAGTCGCCGTATGATGCGCGCGTATTCGTGCTTACCTTTGAGGACCGCGAGCTTCTCCGTCGAAGGATCGACAGCCGTGTCGATCTGATGATGGAGCAGGGGCTCGAAAAAGAGGTGCGCGCGCTTTACGATGCGGGAAAGCTCGTCGGGGATTCGGTCGCGTCCCAGGCGATCGGGTACAAGGAATTCCTTCCGTATTTTCGCGGCGAGATCACGCTTGCCGAAGCGGTCGAGGAGATCAAAAACGCGACGCGGCGGTACGCTAAGCGGCAGATGACGTGGTTCCGGCGGAACAAAAACGCATTCGAAATACGTGCCGATGAAGACGGCAGAATACGAAGCAGCGACGACATCGCCGACGAAATCTGCGAAAAATTCGCGGACGGTGATGCGCACTGACGCAGCGGAAGTTTAAGTCATATTGCCGTGCGCAGAAGACACCTGCAATTCCCCCTTCTATCACATACAGTCGCGGAGGTGACGAAAAATGGCGATTTCCCGTTCGAAGCGCGACATCGGACTTGATCTCACGCGAATTATCGCTTTCATTCAGGTCCCGTGCATACATTTTCTTTTCAAAATCAAATACTACAATCAGGCGATCATCGGCGAACGCATGTACCTGATGACGTTCATCCGCGTTATGTTCATGACCTGCGTTCCGCTGTTCTTGCTCCTTACCGGCTATCTCAGCTCGGAAAAGAAGGTCGAAATTGCGCCGAAGCCTCTTCTGAAATATTACTCGCGTCTTGTTCCGATACTTCTGACCTACGTCATAACCGCCGTTATCATAATCGTGTACGGCATTTTCGTGGACGGCGAGACCGAGACCATCGGCTCCGTTATCCGCAATGTTCTCGATTTCCGAAAATATTCGTGGTACATAGAAATGTACATCGGGCTTGCGCTCATGATCCCGTTTCTTAATCTTCTGTGGAACGGAATCGAAAGCAGAAAAGGTCAGCTCTCGCTGGTCACGGTAATGATCGCGCTGACCGTGCTGCCGAGCATATTCAACATTTACGATTTCAAAACGCCCGGCGCGCTCGTCCGACCGTGGCTTGCCGAATCCTTTAATCAGATCGTTCCGGACTGGTGGAAGAACATCTACCCCGTTACATATTATTTCATAGGCGCGTATATCCGCAGGAATGTCGATATGAAAAAGCTGAAGACACCGGCGCTTTTCGCCGCCTATCTCGCGGCGATACTGCTCTCCGGAATATTCAACGTATGGAAAACAGCGACCGTCAAATTCAAATACGGCGAATGGTGCGATTATCCCTCGCCTCAGATCACCGTGTGTGCGGTGCTGCTCTTTCTCTTCATAAACTCGATTCGCTATCCGGATGTGCCGAAGCGCGCGTCTGCCGTGATCGCGTTTATCTCGAAGATCACGCTCGGCGCATATCTTCTCTCATGGATACCGGACAACTATTTCTACCGCATCCTGAACGATGCGATACCGAACATTCCCACAAGGCTCAATTATTTTCCCGTCATGGTCGCGCTGACGGCGTTCACCTCGCTTGCGGCGGCGGCGCTTGTACAGTGTGCGGTGAATCTGATAATGCTCCCGTTCAAAAAAAGGCGTCCGCCGTCGCCTCCGGATGCTCCGAATGCTCCGGTCGATTCAAAGCCTCAGCCCGAGCTTGTCGCCTGACGTGACGCGGATGCTGTATCATCCGAAAGCAGCCGAAGAAGTTCCGGCGATCATCCGAAATTATGCGGCGGCGCACTCCGCAGCATACGGTCACCGTTCACCGACCGCCGCGGACGGCAGAAAAGCGAAAATATAAAATAAGGCGGATCATCCGAAGGAATTTACGATATGAACAAACGTGTACTCATTACCGGCGGAAGCCGCGGGATCGGCGCCGCATGCGTCCGTGCGTTCCGCGCACTCGGCGACCGGGTCGTGTTTATCTACCGAAGCTGCACCGAAAGTGCGGACGCGCTCTGCCGCGAAACGGGAGCGTCGTGCATCCGTGCCGACATCTCGGACGGCGGCGAATGTGTCGGTGCGGTCCGCCGTGCCCTCTCCGTCCTCGGCGGAGCCGACGTGCTCGTAAACTGCGCCGGGATCGCGGAATTTTCCCTCTTTCAGGACATCACCGACGGGATGTGGGAGAGAATGATCTCCACCGATCTCACGGGAGCCTTCCGCGTATCGCGCGAGGTATCCCGATCTATGATATCCGAGAAATCGGGGAGAATAGTCAACGTCTCGTCAATGTGGGGCGAGGTCGGCGCATCGTGCGAGGTACACTACAGCGCCGCCAAGGCGGGGCTGATCGGCATGACGAAGGCTCTCGCAAAGGAGCTTGCGCCGTCGGGGATCACGGTAAACTGCGTCTCCCCCGGCGCGATCGACACCGAGATGAACTCTTCCCTTTCCGCCGATACTCTCGCCGCGATAGCGGAGGAGACGCCGCTCGGCAGGCTCGGAAAACCAGAGGAGGTCGCCGCCGCCGTCGTATTTCTCGCATCGGACGGTGCGTCGTTCATCACGGGGCAGGATCTCGGCGTAAACGGCGGGCTTGTGATATAGCCGCGCGTCGGCGAAAGAAACCGCTTGAGCGGCAAAAAACCGTGCGGCGAAGAAACACTCGCGCGGCGCGGGAATGCGAAAAAGCCGCCGAAGAGGCTGACGCAAAAAATTCACCGAAAGGCGTATTTTTTACATATGATATTTGAAAAGCTGCTGATCCCCGACTTCATGTTTGCTTCATATTCGGAGGTCACACCCGAATTTCTCTCATCCATCGGCGTCCGCGCTCTGATATGCGATATAGACAACACGCTCGTCACATACGACGACGCGCGCCCGACCGCCGCGCTTCACCGATGGTTCCGCGACATGGAATCGGCGGGAGTGAAGATCGCGTTCGTGTCGAACAATCATCCGGAGCGGGTCGGGGAATTCAACCGCGAGCTCGGATACGTCGCGTTTTCCGACGCAAAAAAGCCGTCCGGCAGATTCTACGCGCTCGCTGCGGCGGAGCTGGGAGTAAAGCGCAGCGACTGCGCCGCGCTCGGAGATCAGCTTCTGACGGATGCCGCCGCCGCGCACAGATTCGGAATTCCGGTGATAATCGTCCCGCCGATAAAGGACAAGACCTCGCTGTTCTTCCGCGCAAAAAGGCTTCTCGAAAAGCCTTACATAAGGAAATTCCGCCGACGCGCCGACGGAACGTTGTCCGATGGCAAAAAAAACCGAAAAAATAACGGAGCCTCTTCGCCTGAGCGAAAGCGCGCCGGGAAACGGAGATAAAAATGGATATCAAATCAAGAATAGAAGCCTTCAGAGCTTCCATGGAAAAGCACGGGATCGACGCCGCATGGATATCGTCGCCCGAAAATCACCTCTACCTCTCGGGATTCGCAAATCCCGACGGACGCATCTTCATCACCGCCGAAAAAGCGTATCTCTTCGCCGATTTCCGCTATGCGGAGAACGCGCGCCGTCTTTGCAGCGGCTCGTTCGAGGTGATCGAGCCGAAGGGTGCAATGATAAAATACCTTCCCGAGATCATCGCCGAATGCGGCGCGGTATATGTCGGATACGAGGAGGCCACGCTCATCTGCTCGGAATTCGAGCGTCTGAAAAATGAGCTCTCCGGCTGCGAATTCGCGCATGTATCCGCACTGCTCACCGAGCTGAGACGGACAAAGAGCGAGGACGAAGTGAAAAAGATGGCGGCTGCACAGGATATCGCGGACGCGGCGTTCAGCCACATCCTCGGATTCATAAATCCGTCCCGCACGGAGGCGGAGGTTGCCTGCGAGCTTGAATATTTCATGAAGAAGAACGGCGCGGACGGCATCGCGTTCGAGACGATCGCCGTATCGGGCAAGTCCTCGTCCTCGCCTCACGCATCACCCGCGCAGCGCCTGCTCGAGCCGGGATTCCTCACGATGGATTACGGTGCGACAGTTGAAGGATACCGCTCCGACATGACGCGTACAGTTGTGCTCGGACACGCGGACGAAGAAATGAAGCGCCTGTACGACACCGTGCTCCGCGCGCAGGAGGCGGGGCTGAAGGCTGTCCGCGCGGGAGACGACTGCGCGATGATCGACGCCGCCGCACGCGACATAATCGACGGTGCGGGATACAAGGATGCGTTCGGTCACAGCCTCGGTCACGGTGTCGGACTTGAAATTCACGAATCCCCGAATCTTTCGCCGAACGCATCGGGCAAGGTGCTCAGGGTCGGCGATGTCGTTACCGTCGAGCCGGGAATTTACCTTGAGGGCAAGTACGGCTGCCGCATCGAGGACATGGTTCTCGTCACCGTGGACGGAATTCTCAATTTCACCCACTCCCCGAAAGAGCTCATCGAAATCGCCGACTGAGGCGTGATAAAAAGGAAGCCTGCGGGCTTCCTTTTTTCGCGGGATTTACGGGGCCGCGGAACAAGAGACGCGGGATTTGCGCAATTTCGGAGTGAGGGTGAGCGATTACGGATACGGATTCACGGGGTTTCCGGATTCGCGCGGAAGCTGCGGTCGTAATGTGCCGTTTTCGTGAGTCGCGTGTCTGCGATGCTTTGCAGCTTCACCGATGCGGCGTGCATTTTGCAGGGATTGCCGCGGTGACCGACGGTAAAACGGCTTCGGAAAAGATTTCGGTCAAAAAATATACGAAAGCTATTTACTTTCAAGTCAAAACGGAGTATAATTAGTTTGTATCTTTTTGTAAATCACGTTTTCCGTCCGGGAGATTCCGGATTGAAATACATTTTATAATTTAAGAAAGGTTTGGTACCGGTTTATGCAGATTAAAAGAAGCATTTCCGTGATCCTCACCGCCGTTCTTCTCTGCATGGCGATCCTCATGACGTCGTGCGACGCGCTCAGCGTGAAGAAGGTTGAGGAAGACCCCACGGAACAGCTCATGTCCTCTACCAGCTCTACTGCGACAAACGTCGTAAATTCAATCTCTCCCCTCGATCCGGTAAAGGCTGCGCTCAAAAAAGGTCTTTTCGAGATCTCCTACTCAAACGATGAGATCGGAAATATTTCGAACAGATTCTACATAGACGCAGAAGCAAAGAAGGCAGCCGACATCGCAAGTGTCGAGCTGATGGGCGAGAAGATCGACCTCGGCATCTACGGAGCCGACTCGAAGCTTGCCGTTTCAAGCTCACTCCTCGGCGACAGCGCGTACGGTTTCGATTTCACCACTCTCGCGGAGGATGCAAAGAACTCCGAATTTTGGGCTCTTGTCGGCACTACATACAGTGAGGCCGAAGCTCAGATCGGCGATCTCCTCGACTCGCTCTCCGGATTTTCCGAAAAGGAAGATGAGATCAAAAAGAGTCTTGAGGATCTCAAGAAGGAAGTCAAGAAAATCCTCAACAAGACCGATGTTTCCGTATCCAAGGATAAGGTTTCCGTCGGCGGTGAGGATGTCAAGGCCATCCTCATTAACTATGAATTCGGCAAGGACACCGTAAACGAGATCGCGGGTCTTGTTATCGATTGGTATGCCGACTTCATGAAGGCTTACACCGAAATGCTCCCCGCAGGTTCATCGGATATCGATCTCGATCCCGCCGAAATGAAGTCAAGCCTTGCGGATATCCTTGACGAGGTTGACAATCTCAAGTTTAAGCTCAGCTTTGCGCTCAACGTAAAAAGCGCGGACATCATGCTCTTTGAGGGTGAAATGACCGGCGAAAGCGACGAAGGCAAGGCAAAGGCAGAGGTTACCGTTGACTTCGGAAAGAACCCCGCGGAAAGCGACAGCTTCGATGCAAAAATGAAGCTCACCGACGTTGACGGTCAGGAAATCTCCGCAAAGGCAACCGTCAAGCGCACGAACGACAAGGACAGCTTTGAAAGAAAGATCAGCCTCAGCGCCGAGAGCGACGGCGAGAGCCACAGCCTCGAGATCGGCTTCAAGCACGATAAGGAATCAAAGAACTTCAGCTTCTGCTACACCATGGACGATGAAAAAGCAGAGGTCAACGGAACTCTCGAGTACTCCGACAACGATCTCAGCCTCGTTGTAGAGAAGATTATCATCAACGGAGAAGAGACCGTTCTCGGAATCAAGCTGTTCGTGAAGGCAGGCGAGGAAGTTCCCGCAATGCCCGATTTCAAGAACCTTGCAACCATGAGCAAGGACGACTACACCGCGCTCGGCGAGAGCGTTCAGCAAAACGTTCTCCCGATCCTCAATGCGTTAGGCATTCCCGGTCTCGGCTCATCCGGCGGGCATCACACAATAAATCCCGATTACGACTACGACGACGAAGACCCCTATGACATCTATCGCAACTTCGACAACACCTACGACTACGACGAAGACGGGGACACCGGAGATGATGATGACTACGCCGTCTGGGAATACATGAACTCTCTTCTCTTCGGAGACGGGGACGATGACTTCGATTGGGACAGCTATATCGGCGACTGATACCGTCAACCTTGACAAATGAAAAAATCTCGACTTTCCTTTTCGGAAAGTCGAGATTTTATTTTTTGAAGTACGCACGGCGACAAAATCCGTCGAAATCAGTGCACCGAAAGCACGGCGGCGGAGCAAGCTTGTAAAGAGAGCGCGCGACTGAGACACAGCAGTGTGCAGGTACGCAGCGTGTGCAAAGCGCGCGGCGAGATCAGCTCGGTGACGCCGCGATGTCGGCACGGCACGGCGAGTATGCGCGGCGTGAGAGGAAACCTGCCGCACAAAAGAGAGTGCGAAATTCCGTTTGTCCGTGCTGTCCGAACGCCGAAGATTTCATCATCACGCGCGGCGGCATTTGCCGACACCGCAGGTATGAGCCGTGCGTACATTCGTACCTTATCCGGCACCGAACATCCGCCGTTCGGCGATGCGGTGCTGCGCGTTCTGCCGGGCGAATCACCGATCGGTGAATGTCCTCAAAGTGCCGTGCGAAAGTCCGGAAGATGCGCAAATCAATCCCGACGGAGTGCAAGCGCGCTGCGGTACATCTCCTCGGCATCGCCCGCCATTCGGGAAACGGAATAATACTTCTCAACGACGCGCCGACCGTTCTCCCCGATCGCCGAAAGACGTTCGCCGCCGAGTGAAAACAGCGAGATCAGCGCGCCGCATATCGCATCAGCCGAAGATGCGCCCTCTCCGCGGCAGCAGAAATTCGTGCTCTGCGCGCGGCGGAGCATCTCCTCACTGTCGTCGAAAATTCCGAGAAATCCCTGCGCACCCGCAAGCACCGTCGGAATACGGCACGACATCGCCTCAAGCGCCGCTCTCGAAACGCCGACAAACGCATCCGCGCACGGGAGCAGCTTCGCAACGTCGCTGCGCGCCCCCGTCATAACGACTGCGCGCCGTCCGAGGGATCGGTTCACCTCATCCGCGCGGGCTTTGACAGATTCAAATTCGCTTCCGTCGCCGATTATGACCGTCTGCACGTCGGGATACACTTCGTTAAGGCGCGCCATCGCTTCGATAAGTTGATATGCCGCGTCCGACGATGCCGAATCAAGGCGGCTGACGTGCATTATCCGATGCGTGCTCTCCTCGGCAAGCCCGGCCGAAATGCATCCGGCGCGCTTCTCTTCTTCATCGGAGAACGAGTCAAACGAATCCACGTCGATCCCGTTCACCGTCACCGATATGTTTTCGGGCTTTATCCCGTATTCCTCCGTGAGGTACTTTCTCACATCGTCGCTGACGACAAGCGAGCGATCCCCCCAATCCGTAAGGCGCTCGGCGACGGGGATCTTCTTATAGACCCCGTGCACGGTAGTGACATATGCAAACTTCCGACGGGAGGTGCGGCGCACAAGACCGCATATGAAGCACGGGATGCGCGCGTGAGCGTGTACGACGTCAAAGCCGCCGCTTTTTATGAGGCGGCGAAGCCCGAAGTACGCCTGCGCAAGTCCGATCGGCGATCGACCGGCAAGCGGAAGGGTGACGTGCGATGCGCCCGAGGCGGTGATCTCCGGAACATAGACACCGCCCGCCGACGCGACCGTGACGCGGTGCCCGCATCGGATAAGCTCCTTGGTAAGCTCGGTTATGTGTGTCTCGACCCCGCCGATACCGAGCGACATTGTTACCATAAGTATATTCATCAGATGAGATTCCTTTCTTCCGCCGATGCGCGCACCTGAACGCTCCCTTCGGAATTTGCGTAGCCGCGCCCCGCGTATTTGATGCCGAGCACGCCCGCGCATACCGTGATCACCGAGGCAAGAAGGATCGCGCCGACTGCGAGAACGGCGCGCCGCCCGCGTCTGTCGGAAAACGCGGTGATCTCTCTGCCGCAGCGCACCGAGATGAACGCGGCGAAGGCTTCGGCTTCGCCCGAAATAAAAGCTTCCTTTGAAACGGTCGCCGCCCTTTTTCCGCCCGCAAAAAGAACAAACATGCGGGGAAGCTCGACGATCTCCGTGATATCGGAATACGACGTCGCTTCTTCTTCGCCTCCGCCGCCGTGCAGGACGACGGAATCCGACGTGAAATCGTAGACCGCGCCGGCCGCTCTCCTGCCGCGACCGAGCATCGAGGAGGCGATATTCGGGAGAAGCAGCATATACAAAAGGCAGGCGATCCCGACGAACAGAAGCTCATACCCGCCGCGCCCCGCGGCAAGGAATGCGGACACCGGAGCTATGACGAAGAGAATCACAAGCGAAAAAACAAATCCGGGCAGATACGCGCGCCGCTTTCGCCACACAAACCGCATATACTCACGGCGAACGCGCTTGTCGGTATCCGCGGCGTCTGCCGATACTCTGAAATAACTTTCCATTCATTTTCCTTTCCGTGAATCGGCGAAAGCCGGGACTGCCGATCGATCGGCGGCAATCGGCGATAAACAATCAACGATCGACTGTCGGCGATCGAAGATCGGAGATAAACGATCGAAGATCGGCGACTGCATTTTCTCAGGCGAAAAGCCCGTCGTATACCTCTTCGCGCCTCATCGCACGCCGAAGCGCGCCGCCGCTCTTTCGCGCGAATAAAACGAAACTTCGGCAGCCTCGACCGAGGCTGCCCGATTTTCATCGGTTCCGCGCCGGAATCCGCCCGGCGGCAATAACGTGCCTATATTCTACCACTAAAACGCCCGTGCGTCAAGATACGCCGCCTCCGCAAGATTTTGAATAAGGAGTGCAGGCGCGAGGACGATACGGAAAGCGGTGATCGCATTCGGAATGTGCTTTTCCCGTCGTGCGCCTTTCCGCGCGGAAGCTGCGCAAACATTGTCTCATCGTGCGGCAGTGCGGGCAAAATGTACGTTTATTATATCCCGCGCTCCCGCATGTGTCAAGTGCGCGTATCTGCGCGCCGCACGAAAAGCACCACCGTCTCTTCGGAGAGTGAGCGCCCCTCGCGCGGAGACGCCAGGTCGGCGGTGGACTTTTTTATTATTTTCGTTAAAATAATTATGAACATTCCCGTTTTGCGCGGCGCGATATTGACATTAAATCATTTTTTTCTTATAATATCAGACAGAGGCAATTCACAAAAAACGCCGTTTCGCCGCGCTTTACGATCGGAGGAAAAATGCACGAATCTCTCCGCGACAGGCTGTTTTCCCTGCAGGACACCGCCTACCGCGATTTTCACAGCCGTCTGATTCCGAATATCGATCCCGAAAGGGTAATCGGCATCCGCACGCCCGCGCTCCGCGCTTTTGCAAAGGAATTTTCAAAGACAAACGAAGCGGATGAGTTTCTCGCATCCCTTCCCCACTTCTTCTATGAGGAAAACAATCTCCACGCGATGCTCCTCTGCGAAAAAAAGGATTTTGCCGAGACCGTCCGGCTGCTCGACGCTTTTCTTCCCCACGTAGATAATTGGGCGACCTGCGATCTCATGAGGCCGAAGGCTTTCCCCGGAGACGACGGTGAGCTTTACGCGAAAATATGCGAATGGATCGCATCCGATCATGTCTACACCGTCCGCTTCGCTCTTGTCTTGCTGATGACCTACTTCCTCGACGGCGCTTTCCGCCCCGAGTATCTTTCTCTCGCCGCATCGGTGAAGTCGGACGAATATTACATAAACACGGCGATCGCTTGGTTTTTCGCCACGGCGATCGCAAAGCAGCGCGAAAGCGCGATCCCATTCATCGAAGAATGCCGCCTCTCCCCGTGGGTACACAATAAATCGATTCAAAAAGCGATCGAAAGCTACCGCATCACGCCCGAGGACAAAGCGTATCTGCGCACGCTGAGGATAAAGCCCGGCGGAGTGCGGTAATCCGCGCCGAAACGGCAAAAGGCGCGCCCTCTCCCGGCGCGCGGAAAATGCGCTTTCACCCGCTTTCGACATTTTGCATTTATCGCTGTGCGAATCAATATGTTTTTATGTGCAATCTTCACATAGCAAAAATTCATGCCTTGTGATATAATGTATACGGAAAAAGAGGGGTTCGGCTGAATCGAAGCAAGGCAATACTTGCACTTCAAACAGCAATCCGGGGCGTTTCCCCGCAGAAACTGAAGGATTTTTGCCGTAAACTTGCAAAAACCGAAAAACTTCGAATTTGCGCAAGGTAATTCCGCCGTATCCGAAAAAATCCTTTTTCTGTCCGTAAAGTCAGTCATGCCGTCGCCGGACGGCTGAAGCGGTACGCTCTCCCCGGCGTATCCGAAAGCCGGAGCGCAGCTTTGCGCCGAGAGGTGCGCTGCAGTGCGGCTTCAATAAAGAGGGAAAACAAGATCGGCGCAGCGCGATATTTCGCCGCCGCAAAACCGGGACTTGCGCAATGACGCGCACTTTCCGCAAAAGAAAGGAACGGTCACAAGAGATGAGCAACAAAGTCAGCATTATCGGAGCAGGCAGCGTCGGTTCGACGATCGCCTACACCCTCGCGGTAGCGGGTATCGCTTCCGAGATCGTAATGATCGACATCAACGAGGCAAAGTCCCTCGGAGAAGCCATGGACATAAAGCAGGGCATTCCGTTCTGCGCTCCCGCGCAGATCTATGCGGGAAGCTACAGCGACGCCGCCGGATCGGACATCGTGATCCTCACCTCGGGAAGCGCGAGAAAGCCCGGTCAGACACGAATCGACCTTGCACAGAAGAACATCGACATAACCAAGTCGATCATCCCGAAGATCGTACAGTATGCTCCGGACTCCATCTATATAATTGTAAGCAATCCCGTTGACATTCTCACCTATCAGTTCTGCAAGTACTCCGGACTGCCCGAGAATCAGATAATCGGTTCCGGTACGATCCTCGACACCGCAAGACTCCGCACAAGACTTTCCGAGTACTTCAACATAAGCCAGCAGAACGTACATGCTTATGTTTTCGGTGAGCACGGCGACACCTCGTTCGTTCCGTGGTCGTGCGCAACGATCTCCAACATTGCGATCGACAAGTACACGCAGTGTCTCAGAGACGGAGACGACACGCTCCGTCCGGTTCTCGATCACGATGAGATCGAAACCTACATAAAGAAATCCGGCGCAAAGATCATCGCACGCAAGGGTGCGACGTTCTATGCGGTCGCGATTTCCGTATGTCACATCTGCCGCTGCATATTCAGCGGAGCGGACACGACGATGACCGTATCCACCATGATGCACGGAGAATACGGTGTGGACGATGTATGCCTCAGCTCTCTCTGCATAGTCGGCAAGGACGGCCTCAACGGAAAGATCGTCGCTCCGCTTACCGCAGATGAGGAAGCATCCTTCCGCCGCAGCGCAGATTATCTCAGAAGCGTTATCGACAGCGTGACCTTCTGATCCGGCGCGGATACGTTCCGCGCCGATAGTCCTCCGCTCCGCGGAGGTACGGCGCCGCGCGTCCGCGAAAGCGGTAAGCGCGGCTTTGCCGTATACGGAAGCAAGCGCCGTCCGTCGGATTTTGCTTCGGCATGCGCCGGAGTTCTCGGCTCTGCCGGGCTGCACGTTTCGACGCGGTGCGCAAATCCCGTCGGCGTTCTCGAGAATAACGACGACGCACGCCGTCCGAAAAAGCGCAAATTTTCACGATTTCCGCCGCGAAAGCGCAGCGCGCTTTCGTCGGTGTTTCATCGTATTTTACCGAATCGCCGCGCAAACGCGGCATCACCGAGTACACTCAAAGAAAGGTTTACACCTATGGAATACCGTATCGAACACGATTCAATGGGAGAGGTAAAAGTCCCCGCAGATAAATATTGGGGCGCTCAGACCGAAAGAAGCCACGAGAATTTTCCGATCGGCGTAGGCATCGAGACGATGCCGCGCGAGATCACCGCCGCTTTCGGAATCCTGAAAAAGGCTGCCGCTCTTGCAAATAACAAGCTCGTCCCCGAAAGAATGACCGATGAAAAGCTCAGCGCGATCAGCGCCGCATGCGACGAGGTCATCTCCGGAGGCCTGAACGAGCACTTCCCGCTCGTCGTATGGCAGACGGGAAGCGGCACTCAGTCCAACATGAACGCAAACGAGGTCATCGCAAACCGCGCAAACGAGATCGCCGGGAAGAAGCTGCTCCACCCGAATGACGACATCAACATGAGCCAGTCGTCAAACGACACCTTCCCGACCGCGATGCACATCTCCGCGCTCTGCGCGCTCGAGGATCGCGTGATCCCCGCAGTAAAGACCCTCATCGAAACCTTCGTCCGCCTCGAGGCGGAGAACGAGGGCATCGTCAAGAGCGGACGCACCCACCTTCAGGATGCGACGCCGATCAAATTTTCTCAAGAGATAAGCGGCTGGAGATCGTCCCTCGAAAAGGATGTCGAGCTTATCACCCTCGCCGCAAAGGGACTTCGTTCCCTCGCTCTCGGCGGTACGGCGGTCGGCACGGGGCTCAACGCTCCGAAGGGATTTGACACCCTCGTTGCGAAGGAGATATCCGAGCTTACCGGCAAGGAATTCGTCACCGCGGAGAACAAGTTCCACGCGCTGACGAGCAAGGACGAGATCGTGTTCGCGCACGGCGCGCTCAAGGCGCTCGCCGCCGACATGATGAAGATCGCAAACGACGTGCGCTGGCTCGCAAGCGGTCCCCGCTGCGGTCTCGGCGAGATCACGATCCCCGAGAACGAGCCCGGCTCGTCGATCATGCCCGGCAAGGTCAATCCGACGCAGTGCGAGGCGGTGACGATGGTCGCGGTTCAGGTCATGGGCAACGACGTCGCGGTAGGCATGGCGGCTTCGCAGGGCAATTTCGAGCTCAACGTATTCATGCCGGTATGCGCATACAACTTCCTTCAGTCCGCGCGTCTGCTCGCCGAAGCGGTTCTTTCGTTCAACGCGAACTGCGCCGTCGGAATCAAGGCAAAGCGCGAAAAGATGCACCGCAATCTTCACGATTCGCTCATGCTCGTAACGGCGCTCAATCCGTACATCGGCTACGAGAACGCCGCCAAGACCGCAAAGAAGGCGTACAAGGACAACATCTCCCTGAAGGAGGCGTGCGTCGAGCTCGGCTTTCTCACCTCAGAGAGATTCGACGAGGTATTCCACCCCGAAGAGATGGTCTGATCCGGGTGCTTCCGCTTCGGCGGCGAACGGGCTTTGAGCTTCGGCTTTCGAAGAAGCGCGATCGCTCTGCCGCGGAATGAAATCCGGCAGGATATCGCGCAAGGTCACGAATCGAAAAGCTGCCCGATAAAGCGCAACACTATCGCGGGACATTCCCGCAGCAAAATTCCGAACAGGGGGATTTATATATGAAGAAATACAGTTACTATCCCGGCTGTACTCTGAAAACGCAGGCAAAAGAGCTTGACGCATCCGCCCGGCGCGCAGCCGAGGCGCTCGGCTTCACGCTCGACGAGCTTGAGAATTGGCAGTGCTGCGGCGGCGTATATCCCACGTCGCGCGACGAGCTTGCCACCAAGCTTTCCTCGGTCAGAGCACTCGCCGCGGCGGAAAAGAACGGCGGAATCCTCGTCACCCTCTGCTCCGCCTGTCACAACGTGATCAAGCAGACAAACGATCTGATGATAAACGATCCCGAAAAAGCACAGAGGGTAAACAACTATCTCGGTCCCGACGACGCATACGGCGGAGGAACGAAGGTCATGCACTATCTCGAGGTCCTGCGTGACGAGATCACCTTCGACGCCGTCGCCGAGCGCGTCACCGCGCCTCTCACCGGAAAGAAGATCGCCGCGTACTACGGCTGCCTGCTTCTCCGCCCGGGCAAGGTCATGCAGATGGACGATCCCGAGAATCCTCGCATAATGGAGGACTTCATATCGTCGCTCGGCGCAGATGCCGTCGTATATCCGATGAGAAACGAATGCTGCGGAGGATATCTCGCAATGGAGGATCCGTCCGCCGCGAACCACCGCAGTCTCGCGGTTCTCAAAAACGCGGAGGAAGCCGGAGCGGAGGCGATCGTCACGGCATGTCCGCTCTGCCTCTACAATCTGAAGAAAGCCTCGGGATCGATCCCTGTATACTATTTCACGGACCTTCTCTGCAAGGCTCTCGGAACGGAGGAGTGAGATGGAAAACAAAAAGAAGAAATACGCGAAGGAAATCGAACAGATACGCCGCGAAAGCGGTGCGAAGCCCGAGCTCTGCATGGTATGCGGAAAGTGCTCCGGAAGCTGCCCCGCCTTTGACGAGATGGACGTTCATCCCCATCAGTTCGCGCAGATGATACTGCGCGGCGAGCTTGACGAGCTCATGAACAGCCGCGGAATCTACAAGTGCATGTCGTGCTTCACCTGCTCGGAGAGATGTCCGAGAGGCGTCGAGCCGGCAAAGCTTGTCGAAGCCGTCAGAATCGCGGTCATCCGCCGTCAGGATGCAAACCACATGAAGCCGGAGGATGTCCCCGCGAAGCTCGATCCCGAGCTTCCTCAGCAGGCGATAGTCAGCGCGTTCCGCAAATACGCGAAGTAAAGCCTCCGTCCGCTCGGACGGCAGTCACGATAATCCCCATATGAAAGGAAAGCTTTGCACGGCAAAGCGCGGTTATAAAAATGCAGAAAATCGGCGTTTTTGTATGCCACTGCGGTACGAACATTGCCGGAACGGTCGATGTACGCGCCGTTGCGGAAGCGCTCGGACATGAGCCGGGCGTCGTATTCGCCACCGAATACCAATACATGTGCTCCGAAGCCGGTCAGAAAAAGATAATCGACGCGGTACATGAGTACTCTCTCGACGGTATCGTAGTCTGCTCCTGCTCGCCCCGTATGCACGAACAGACCTTCAGAAAGACGGCGGCGACCGCGGGCATCAACCCGTACATGGTAGAAATCGCAAACATCCGCGAGCAGTGCTCATGGATACACAAGGATAAGCAGAGTGCGACCGAAAAGGCGATCATCCTCGGCCGTGCCGCAATAGCAAAGGTTCACCTCAATGCGCCTCTCACCGCGGGCGAAAGCCCCGTAACCAAGCGCGCGCTTGTGATCGGCGGCGGTATCGCCGGAATCCAGACCGCGCTCGACATCGCCGAGGCGGGCTACGAGGTCGATATCGTCGAGAAGAAGCCGACGATCGGCGGAAAGATGACGCAGATCGACAAGACCTTCCCGACGCTCGACTGCGCGGCGTGCATTCTCACTCCGAAGATGGTCGACTGCGCGCAGAACGAAAAGATCAAGATCTACTCATACAGCGAAGTCGAGGCGGTCTCCGGATTCGTCGGAAACTTCACCGTAAAGATACGCCGCAAGGCGAGATTCGTCGACGAGACGAAGTGCACGGGCTGCGGTCTCTGCACCGAAAAATGTCCCCAGAAGAAGATCCCCAACGAGTTCAACCTCGGAATGGACAACCGCCGCGCGATCTACATTCCGTTTGCACAGGCGGTTCCGAAGGTCGCAACGATCGACGCGGATCACTGCAATATGCTGAAGAACGGCAAATGCGGCGTATGCTCGAAGGTATGCTCCGCGGGAGCGATCGACTACACGCAGAAGGACACCGTGATCGAGGAAAAGTACGGCGCGATCGTCGCGGCGACCGGATACAATCCGATCGAGCTTGACAAATTCGGCGAGTTCGGATACGCTCAGTCCAAGGATGTTGTGACCTCGCTCGAATTCGAGCGTCTCACGAACGCCGCAGGTCCTACGTCGGGCACGCTGCTCCGTCCCTCCGACGGAACTCATCCGCACACGATCGTTTTCGTTCAGTGCGTCGGCAGCCGCGATACCTCCGGCTGCGGAAAGCCGTACTGCTCGAAGATCTGCTGCATGTACACCGCAAAGCACGCAATGCTCGTGCGTGAAAAGTACCCCGACACCGAAGTCTATGTATTCTACATCGACGTGCGTACCCCCGGAAAGAACTTCGACGAGTTCTACCGCCGCGCGGTCGAGGAATACGGCGTCAACTACATAAAGGGCATGGTTGGCAAGGTCTATCCCGAGGCCGACGGAACGCTCACCGTTCAGGCGTCCGATCTGATCGAGAACAAGCAGATCAAGATCTCCGCCGACATGGTCGTGCTTGCCGCGGCGATCGAGCCCGACAAGAGCGCTCGTCCGCTCGCCACGATGCTCACCGCAAGCATGGATACGAACGACTTCTTTACCGAGGCTCACCCGAAGCTCCGCCCCGTCGAGAGTCCGACCGCGGGAATCTTCCTCTCCGGCGCCTGCCAGGGACCGAAGGATATCCCCGAGACCGTCGCTCAGGCGAGTGCCGCCGCCGCGAAGGTGATCGGACTTCTCTCAAAGGATAAGCTCAAGGGCAATCCCTGCGTGGCTCACTCCGACGAGATGATGTGCAACGGCTGCTCCTCCTGCGAGAAGGTATGTCCCTACGGAGCGATCTCGTACCTCGATAAGGAATTCCGTATGCCCGACAGAACAACTCAGATCCGCCGCGTTGCGTTCGTCAATGAAGCGGTTTGCCAGGGATGCGGCGCATGCACCGTCGCCTGCCCGTCCGGCGCAATGGATCTGAAGGGCTTCTCAAACAGACAGATAATGGCGGAGGTCGATGCAATATGCCGATGAATGAAGCTAACACGGAATTTCGCCCGAAGATCGTGGCGTTCTGCTGCAACTGGTGTTCCTACGCCGGAGCCGACCTTGCCGGAACGAACCGCGCATCCTATCCGGCGGATGTCAAGATAATCAGAGTTCCCTGCTCCTGCCGCGTGAATCCGATATTCATCCTCCGCGCGTTCCAGCGCGGTGCGGACGGAGTTATCATGTGCGGCTGTCATCCGGGCGACTGCCACTACACCTCCGGAAACTACTACGCCCGCCGCCGTATGACGATGCTCTTCTCGATGCTCGACTACCTCGGAATCGAGAAGGAGCGCACGAGAGTCGAGTGGGTCAGCGCCGCCGAGGGCGCTAAGTTCGCAGCGACGATGAACGAATTCGTCCGTGATGTCACGGCACTCGGAAGAAACAGAAGATTGGAGGATCTGAGATGCAGGAAAGACTCATAAAACGCGCATCGGAGCTGCTCTCCGACGGAACCGTCGACCGTGTCGCAGGCTGGAAGGCAGGCGAAATGGGCTACGATGTGACCCCCGCGATCTTCGAAAGCGCAAAGGAGCTTGAAGAGGAATTCGTATTCAGCGATTTCTGCGGAGCGAACCTCTCGAAATACCTCATCCGTCAGACAAAGCGCGACGGAAAGATCCTTGTATTTCTCAAGATATGCGACACATACAGCCTGAATCAGCTCATCACCGAGCATCGCGTTGACCGCGATAAGGTGTATGTGATCGGCATCGGCTGCTCCGGTATGGCTGATCCGGTAAAGCTCCGCGAAGCGGGCATCACCGGAATCACCGGTATTAAAGGAACCGGCGACAGCTTTGAGATCTCCACCGTCTACGGAGACCGCACCGTGCCGAAGAAGGACGCGCTCTGCGTAAAATGTCTCTCATGCAAGGGCGGAGAGCACGTCATATTCGACGAGCTCATCGGCGAAGAGATCACTCCTCCCGAGCCTCTCGACAGATTCGACGGAGTTCACCGCCTCGAGGAAATGACCCCCGAGGAGAGATACGAATTCTGGCGCGGCGAGCTTTCTCGCTGCATCCGCTGCAACGCATGCCGCAACGTATGTCCCGCCTGCTCCTGCGAAAACTGCGTATTCGACAATCCCGCATCCGGGATATCGCAGAAGGCGGCAGCCGATTCGTTCGAGGAGAATATGTTCCACATAATCCGCGCGTTCCACGTTGCCGGACGCTGCACGGACTGCGGAGAATGCTCGCGCGTATGCCCCGAGCACATCCCGCTCCACCTCCTGAACAGAAAGTTCATCTCCGACATAAACGGATACTACGGCGAATATCAGGCGGGGAAGGAAGCCTTCTCCCGCGCGCCGCTCACAAACTACAGCACGGACGACGCGGAGCCGTCCGCCGTATACGGCAAATGATTGCGATCCGCCGAGCGGATCTGAGAATATGCCCATAAAATAAAAGAAAGGCAGGGCAACAAAGAATGCATTTTCTTCCGAAGGATAAGCTGGATGCGTTTTTCACCCGGCTGTCCGAAAACGCCGCGCTGTACATCCCGTCAAAGGACAAGAACGGCAGAACAAAATACACGAAATACTCCCCCGCGACCGAAGATCACGGGGCGACCGAGTACAGCGACGCCGTAAATACCGAACGCAGCGCAAAGGATTTCTTCTTCCCGCAGACGGAAAACCTCGCGGATTTCCGCCTCGAGGGCAAGAAGGTCGAGGTTATCGACACCCGCTCCCCCTCCGAGGATTTCGTGATCTTCGGAGTGCGCGCCTGCGATGCCGAAAGCTTTAAGATCCTCGACTCCGTATATCTTGCGGAGCCCGTGGATTCGTACTATGCAGACCGCCGCGCTCACGGCACCGTAATGACCGTGGCGTGCTCGTCTCCCGCCGAAAGCTGCTTCTGCCGCACCTTCGGCATCGATCCCACCGCGCCCGGCGGCGATGTCTCCTGCGCAATGACGGACGAGGGGCTCTACCTCACCCCCGTCACCGAAAAGGGCGAAGCCCTCGTCTCCTCGGTGTCCGATATGCTCGCCGAGTCCGACGGCGAAAGCGTCCGTGCGCAGGCTGAAAAATGTAACGAGATCCTCGACCGCCTCCCGCTCGCAAAGCTGAAACCGGACGCTTTCGGCGGCGATACGCTCAACAAATACTTCTCCTCCGACAAGTGGGCTTCCCTCTCCGAGTCATGCCTCGGATGCGGCTCATGCACCTTCGTATGTCCCACATGTCAGTGCTACGATATCCGCGACTTCGACACCGGACACGGCATCCGCCGCTTCCGCTGCTGGGACAGCTGCATGTACTCCGACTTCACGAAGATGGCTCACGGAAATCCCCGTCTTACGCAGCTTGAGCGGTTCAGACAGCGCTTCATGCACAAGCTTGTCTACTACCCCGCAAACAACGACGGCAAATTCGGCTGCGTCGGATGCGGCCGCTGCCTCGTGAAATGCCCAATCTCGATGAACATCGTCAAGGTAATGAAGTGCCTCGGAGAGGCGGACGGAGAGTAAGCCCCGAAAATCGGCAGACAGAATGACGGATGCCGTCGGACATGAGCGCCTGCGCTTCGGCAGCGCCCGTCCGGACCCGTTACTATTTGTGCCGCCGTGCGGCGAAATGGAGATTACTATGAATAAAGAAACGTTGATACCTCTCGTCGGAGTCGTCACGGATATACGGAGAGACACTCCCGACGTCAAAACCTTCCGTGTTGTCGGAACGGACGGCAAAAAGCCGTTCGTCCACATCCCCGGACAGTGCGCCATGCTCTCCGTTCCCGGCGTGGGCGAGGGAATGTTCTCGATCACGTCCTCCCCGACGGTAGAGGAATACATGGAATTCAGCATAAAGAAATGCGGATGTCTCACGAGCTGGCTTCACATGATGGAGCCCGGTCAGGAGATCACGATCCGCGGTCCCTACGGCAACGGCTTCCCCGTTGAGGGAGCGCTGAAGGGCAAGGACCTCCTCTTTATCGCGGGCGGTATCGGACTTGCTCCGCTTCACTCCGTGATAAACTACGTCCGCGCAAAGAGAGAAAACTACGGCAGCGTGCAGGTCATCTACGGCTCGCGCTCCGCGGACGATCTCGTCGATTACGCGGAAATTCTCAACGAATGGGAAAACGATCCCGGCATCGAGGTCAATCTTACAATCGACCGTGAGCAGGAGGGCTGGGACGGTCACGTCGGATTCGTTCCGAACTACGTCAAGGAGCTTTCTCCCGATCTCAAGAAGACCGTTCTCATGTGCGGTCCTCCGATCATGATAAAGTTCACTCTTGCAGGACTCAAGGAGCTCGGCTTCTCCGAGACGCAGGTCTACACCACGATGGAGCTTCGCATGAAATGCGGAGTCGGCAAGTGCGGACGCTGCAACATCGGCTCGAAGTACGTCTGCAAGGACGGTCCCGTGTTCCGCTTCGACGAGCTCGGTGAGCTTCCGGACGAATATTGATCCCGCGACGGCGCGTCCCGTGCGTGCCGAAAAAAGAAATCACGAAGGATCGGCTTTCCGCCTCCTCCGAAAAAACGGCTTTTCTGCTTTCCGGAGACAAGCTTTCCGGCTTTGAAAAAGACCGCAAAGAAAGGATTGGTCACGAACCTATGGAAAACATGGTAAATATCTTTCTTATGGGTAAGAAATACGAGGTTCCCGCAAGCCTCACCATAATGAAGGCTATGGAATACGCGGGCTACCGCCTCGTCCGCGGCTGCGGCTGCCGCAACGGCTTCTGCGGCGCCTGTGCTACGATCTACCGCATAAAGGGAGAGACGGCGCTCCACGCATGTCTTGCCTGCCAGACTCAGGTCGAGGAGGGAATGTACATAGCGACTCTGCCCTTCTTCCCGCTCGTCAAGCAGGTATACGATATCGAAAAGATATCCCCCTCCGAGCAGATCATGATGCAGCTTTATCCCGAGATCTACTCCTGCATCGGCTGCAACGCCTGCACCAAGAGCTGCACTCAGGGACTCAACGTCATGCAGTACATCGCATACGCGCAGCGCGGCGATTTTGAGAAGTGCGCCGAGGAGTCCTTCGACTGCGTTATGTGCGGCGTATGCTCGTCGAGATGCCCCGCCGGAATTTCCCACCCGCAGGTCGCGCTCCTTGCGCGCCGCCTCAACGGAAAATATATTGCTCCCGAATCACTCCACCTCACCGAGCGTGTCCGCGAGATCGAGAACGGCGACTTCAAGGAGCTTATCGAGAGCCTCATGAACAAGCCGATCGAAGAGCTCAAGGAGCTTTACAACAACCGCGAAATCGAAAAATAAGATACGGCGCAATTTACCCGTGATATCCGAAAATTAAAGAAAGGCATGGTCACAAATACATATGTATACTGCCGAAATGCTTGAATCAATGAAAAAGGTCGAGGCAAAGCGCGCCGAGAACGCCGTGCTTGAGCCACGACGTATGACGGCTGAGGAGAAGGACACTCTCCTTGCGTCGTATCATCCCGACTATAAGAAAAACGAGTTCGAAAGCCTCTTGATCGGCGCGAACAAGGGCGAAAAGGTACCTCATGAGCTTGCCGCGCTCCTTCAGGGAAAGAGCCGCATCACCTCGGACGGAGTTGATCTCTCCGACCCCGATTACGACGTCGATGTGCTCGTGATCGGCGGCGGCGGTGCGGGCGCGTCCGCGGCGATCGAGGCAAACGAGGCGGGAGCCGACGTTATGATCGTCACCAAGCTCCGCATCGGCGACGCAAACACGATGATGGCGGAGGGCGGAATCCAGGCAGCCGACAAGCCCGGCGATTCCCCCGCGATCCACTACCTCGACGCCTTCGGCGGCGGACACTTCGCCGCAAAGCCCGAGCTGCTCGAGAAGCTCGTCACCCTCGCTCCCGAGGCGATCAAATGGCTGAACGAGCTCGGCGTGGAATTCGACAAGGCTCCCGACGGCACGATGATCACCACCCACGGCGGCGGCACCTCCCGCAAGCGCATGCACGCCGCAAAGGACTACTCCGGCGCGGAGATCATGCGCACCCTGCGCGATGAGGTTCTAAACCGTCAGATTCCCGTGGTTGACTTCACCTCCGCGATCGAGCTGATCCTCGACGAGAACGGAAAGGCGTCCGGCGCGGTTCTCATGAACATGGAGACCGAAGAGCTTCTCGTTGCACGCGCAAAGACCGTAATAATCGCAACCGGCGGCGCGGGACGTCTCCACTATCAGGGCTTCCCCACGTCGAACCACTACGGTGCGACGGCGGACGGACTTGTACTCGCATACAGAGCGGGCGCAAAGCTTCTCTACCCCGACACCCTTCAGTATCACCCGACGGGCGCGGCTTTCCCAGAGCAGATCTTCGGCGCACTCGTCACCGAAAAGGTCCGTTCTCTCGGTGCGAAGCTCATCAACGTGAACGGCGAAGCGTTCATGCATCCGCTTGAGACGCGCGACGTTTCCGCCGCTTCGATCATCCGCGAGTGCTCCGACCGCGGAAACGGCATCCACACTGCGGACGGCGTGGGCGTATGGCTCGACACCCCGATGATCGAAATGAAGAACGGCGAAGGCACGATCGAAGCGCGCATCCCCGCAATGCTCCGCATGTTCGGCAAGTACGGCATCGATATCCGCCGCGAGCCGATCCTTGTATATCCGACGCTCCACTATCAGAACGGCGGAATCGATATCACCCCCGACGGAATGTCCGCAGTCCCCGGTCTCTTCGTAGCCGGAGAGGCAGTCGGGGGAATCCACGGACGCAACCGTCTGATGGGCAACTCGCTTCTTGACATCATCGTATTCGGCAGAAGCGCCGGACAGCACGCCGCCGCAATGTCGAAGGATACCGAGACCGGAGCGCTCACCCTCAGCCATCTCGACCGCTTCAACGCGGAGCGCGATACCGCCGGAATCACCGACGATACGGTATCACCGCGGCTTCTCCCCGATTACGCACGCCGCGCAAACTGAAAGCAACAGTTTTTTTCTCCTTCTTTCGCCGCCGCGCACCGAGCGCGGCGGCGAAACCGCGAATGCGGATGTTTCCCGGCACAGCCGGACAGAATCAAAATTTAAAAGGAACGGTACAAACCAATGCCATTTATAACAGATCTTCTTGAAGCGCTGACCATATTCTGCTTCGGTCTTTCGTGGCCGATCTCGATCCGCAAATCCTACATTTCACGCACCGCGAAGGGAAAGAGCCTCTTCTTTGAGGTGTTTCTTCTCATCGGATATATGTTCGGCATAATCAGAAAGATCATCCAGACTGCCGGAGGCAGCTCGGGATTCATCTTTTTCCTCAGCTTCTTCTTCTATGTTCTCAACTTCGTCGAGATCTCGATCGACGTTGCACTCTATTTCAGAAATACCCGCCTCGACAAGCTCGCGGATGCCGAAAAGGCAAAGGCGGAGTAATCCGCACAATGAACGGGGAATACCTCACGGTATTCCTTTTTGTTTTCGTGCGGAGTCCCTCCGGCACGGATAAAAGGACTGTCCGACGGCAAACACCGTCGGACAGTCCGCATCGCTTACTTTCCGTCCTCGCCGAGCGTGCGTATCGTCTGAATGATATCCTTCATGTTGACGTATCCGTCGCTGTTCACGTCCGCCTGGGATTCGTCGATCTTCACGTCCCATCCGGATACCGACCGGATCACCCGGATCACGTCCTTCATATCGACCGAGCCGTCCGAATTCGCGTCTCCGATTATATCGAAAGCCACGTTCATATCGACATTTCCGTTTATGCCGCCGACTCTGCCGGTAGAGGAATACTGCCACATGCGGCAGCGCTCGGGAAGCTTGCCCGAGCTCCAATTCGCCTCCCATACGGGAACGCCCGCCGGAGAGTCAAACCGACTGTCGAGCCACCATGAATTCGCGTACACCATCGGGCGCAGTCCCGCCGCCTTCACCTTGCCGCAGAAGCGCGCGACAAGCGCGGTAAGCTTCGCCTTATCGGACGGAAGAAATCCCGAATCCTCAACGTCGAGCGCCGCCCAAAGCTGAAGATCGAAACGGTACTCGGAGACAAGCTTTATAAAAAAATCCGCCTCCTCGTCCGCTTCCTTTTCGTTCCGCGCGCAGAAATAATGATACGCTCCGGCGTACAGACCGCCCTGAGAGGAGAGGCGCTTTATATTGGTTCTGAATTTCGGATCCTCAAACGGAGCGTTGTACTCCGCCGTGCGTCCCTGTGATGCCTTGAGGATCACGAAATCCATGCCCGCATTCTTCACCGCTCTGAAATCCGGCTCTCCCTGATACAGCGAGATGTCGATTCCGCGGTATGCTTTTTTGTATCCCATTTTATTTTCCTTCCTTTGAATTATCCGTGCTTTCCTCGCCGCCGTCTCCGCCGCTCTTTTCCGATTTGCCCGTAAGACACGGCAGATTCATTATCGCCGAAAAGCCTGCAGCCGCCGCGGAGATAACGACTCCGGTAAGCGCGCTCTTCAGCGCATTGAAATTCTGCGCCGACGAGGACACCGCGTAAACGATGTTTACCGATGCGTATCCCGCCGCAGCCTGCACAAACGTTCGCAGTGCACGGCGAAGGCACGATTTCAGTGTTTTTTCCTCCTTCAAAAGATCACTCCTTTTTGTCCCTGCTTCTGTTTTCAAGAAGAGATATTCTTGTTTCGTGAGATGCAAGCTTGCTTACAAAGTGTTCGTTGCGTTCATCCTGATTCTCGATGAATTCACGGAGCTGACGCACCGCCTCCTCAAGCCTTGTCATCGTCCCGTTTACCTTTACAACAACCGTCATCACCGAAATAAACGCGCCGATAAGCGTGACGGCTCCCGCAACCGTTTCCCAGCCTATTTTTTCACTTCCCCTCACCGCTCCGTCGTCTGCCGTCCGCAGGATAGAGAAGCGTCCTCATTCGGCGGCGGCGGTGCCGAATGCCGTCGTATGATATCCGTATATCAGGAGGCAGCCGTCCGCGCCGTTTCCGCCCGAGGCGGAAAACGAGGTGCTCACGCAGCCGCCGCCCGATCCGCCCGATCCGGCGCCTATCCCCTTCTTTCCGGAGGATGAAGAACCCGAGACTCCGGCACCACCCGCGCCGAACGGAGACGGCGCGCCGATTCCGCAGGACGCGATTTTGTCGGACGGAAGGGAATACCCTCCGTCGCCGCCGCGCTCTCCGATATACGCGCCGACAGCACCGCCTTTCCCGCCGGGAAACGACATACCTTCTGCCCATGTGCCGCCGACACCGCCGGAGCCTCCCGGAGCGTGATATCCCGCAAACGAGCTTTCGCCGCCGTCGCCTCCGCTTCTTTCGGCGATGCCCGAGCCTCCCGCTCCTATCTTTATTTTATGCGTTCCGTGAGACAGCGTGACCCCGCATACACTTACATAAGCGCCTGCGCCGCCGCCGCCTCCGCGTGAATCGGAATGTCCGCAGCATCCTCCGGCACCTCCTCCGCCGATCATCTCAAAGTCGTATCTGTTCGCGTCCGACGGATTTTTCGACGTATCAAACTCATATTCCCCTGCACGGTTGTATATCTGCAGGAGCGTTCTCCTGTACGGGAGCACGGTTCTGTACTTTCCGTCTCCGCAGAGCACCTCGCCCGAGGTGCCGTCTGTTTTTACCGCGCCGCAGACCTTTCGCACCTCGGTGTTTTCGCTCTTTGTGAGAGCGTCCGTCTCCGCCTCATGCGCTTTTATCCCCGCCTCGATCAGCGCACTCGCTCCGCGCAGCGACGCAAGCACCCGAAGGTCGGTCACGGTCGCCTCATTCACGGACGAAGCCCCGGCGGGCATGTAGATTTCGGCAAGCGCAAGCTCCTTTACGCTGTCCGTCGAGGTAAGCGCGGGAGGCTGCGGATCGTCCGACGGCATTCCCGATTTGATAACGACGGTCATGGCGCGTATCGACAGATCAAGCTTGAGCACGCAGAGATCTCTGCGCGCCTTCGTCGCGGCGGCGCTCGATATCGCGCGCACGCCGATCGAGCTGTTCACATATGTATACCCGCCGAGGACCGCGCCGCCGGGCGCGATCTTGACCGTAAGCGAATCCACCGCACTCACCTTGAAATCGTCGGGCGCAAGTACGCCGTCCGAAAAATACGCAGCCTTCTCCGCCGCAAGATCGGCGGCACTGTAGGTTATATCCGCCGAGCCCGACGTGGTATCGGCGTTAAAAAAAAACGATTTATTCAAAAATTTACTCCTTCCGTTATATGCTCAGCCTTGCCGAGCAGACGCTCTGTCCGTTTTTGGCAATGTGCCTTTTGCCCATCACGCGAACGGCGCTTATATCCGCGGCAGGCGAAAAAAGCGTGCATATGTCTCCGACCTCGATCCCTTCGGCGGCGGACTGCATTATCTGCGCCGATATCTCGCGCTTCGGGCGGTGTGCGGCAAGCTCCTGCCTGCCTCTCGTCCTGAGCGCCGCAAGATACCCCGCCTCATCGAAGACCTTCGCTCCGCTCTCGTTCACCGAGGTGTATATCCCCACGCCGATCCCGCTTTTCACATAAATCTCGCGCCGCGCCTGACCGACATCGACAAAGCTGTCGCCGAACGAGTATGCGCCCGCCGAAACCGTCACCGTGTAGTACGAGCCGTCTTCCTTCTGCGCTCCGCGCACCGTCACATAATTGCGGTAGTCCGTGAGATCGGTGGTCATCGCCACCGCCGCCGCGGTGTCAAAGCCTTCACTGAGAAATACGCACTCATCCGCACCCGAGCCGAGCGTCCGATCGCGGAAGGTGCGGACGGAAAAGACGAACTTCTCCGCGGAAAAATCGTACTCCGTCCGAAATCCCGCCGAAAACGGGCGCACCGCGTCCGTCATCACCGAAAGAAGATTCCCGGGCTCATGAACGATAACCGCACTCTCGCCTGCGCTCCCCTGCTTTACCGTGAGGCTTTTCGGAAATGCGGACAAGCCGTAAGCCATCGCAAGACCGTACACCGCCGAATCAAAGGGGCACGAATTCTTCACGGTGACGGGCAGTATCCGCCGGGAGAAAAACGAAAGTATCCCGCGTCCCGAAATGCGCGCCGTTCCTGCCCCGGTGTCGCGCCCGACACCCTCGATCACATATAGCGCGCTCTCGCCGATGAGCGCGTATTCGCCGATTGCCGGGATGTACGCGCGATCAAGCGAAAGCGTACACGAAAACTCCCCCGGCGCGCGAAACTCCTCGGAATATTCAAGGCGCACGAAATCGTCGCACACCGACTTTATTTTAAGATCCTTCCCGAGGAAGCGTATGACCGTCTCTTTCATAACGACCTCCTCATGCAAATATGTACTGCGGCACGATCCCGCTGACATCCGGCGGCGACGAGGACGAGCAGTACCATGTAAGCTCGTTTTCCCCCGGCGGCAGAATGAAGAACGCGCACCTCTTGTCGAGATTGCCGAGCTCGCTTTCTCCCGACGCATTGACCACGGACTTTTTCCCATAGCGCGTATCAAGAGTGAGCGTTTCGCCTGCATCAATGCTCCGCGTCACGGCGAAGTTGTCCGAATATGCGTCCGATTTCAGAATGAACGAGGTCGCCGCCGACGGAAAGTGAAAACGCGCGACAAATCCGCACGGCGCGTCACCGCAGTTTGAGACCGTGACCGAGCCGCGGCTCGAGATCGTGCCGACACTGTCACCGGCTGCACTTATCGCGTGCGGGAAATAAAGCGCGTCATCAACCGTGTACCGACCGTAAAACGTCATCTCATCCCCCTCGAAAAACGGAGACGCGGAAATAAGCGTAAGCACAAAGTGATCTCCCCTGCCCCTGCCGAATGCGCCCTCGGTGAGAAATTCGAGCTTTTCGGTCTCGACCGTGCGCCGCAGACCGTCAACGGTGAGCGTAAACTCTCCGCCGACCGAGGCGATCGCGCACAGCAGCCGCTTCTTGTCGAAAAGTGCGCCCTCCGACGGGATAAGGTATCCCTCGATCACGATCCGCCCTTCGCCGACTGCGGCGGGGAGCAGTTCGACACCGAGCGCGGCGTTTTTCGCGATCGCCTTTCTCGTGAGTCTCGGATACGAGCACGAAAAGGACGAAAGGATCGCCTGCGCTCCGTCGAAGGTAAACTCGCCGAGACGCGGCGAAATCAGCCTGACATCCCTCACGCGCTCACCTCCGCAGGCGAGAACGAGACCGACGCGCGCTTGCCTGTAAGCCCGCTCTCGCTTGTCACGGAGAACGATATCCCGTTCTCGCTGCACGTTCCGAGCTCCATGACCGCCTCGCTCGGCGCGCTCGAGCGGAGATAAAGCTGAAACTCCTCGCCGCCGTCGAGCGGACATATGAGAAGAAAGCTGAGCGTATTTCGATGCGCACGTTCTCCGGAAAGCGCAAGCACCGCCGAGCCGTCCGCCGACAAGCCGTCTGCCGACGGTACGATATTTTCCGCATCCGAGCCTATCAGCACGGACAGCAGACGCGGAGATATCCTCGCAAGCGTCCCGCTCACGCAGGTGCGCTCCCCGTATCTCAGCGTAGCCGCAACATTGCCGTCCTCATCGAATATCTCGCTGACCCTCGCCGTATATTTTACCCTCACGCCGCCTCTCGTCGGTCCGGCATAATTCTCCGGGCGGCGCATATCCTTCTTTTCCACTGCTCCCGACGCAAGATAAAGCTCTCCCGAGGTCAGTGCAAATTCACTTACCGTTTCATTTCCTTCAGTCATAAATTCGACCGTGGCTTTCGCTTGGCGAAAGCTTCCCTTCTTTTGAAATTCACGGAGAAGCCTTCCGTTTCCGCATCCTGACGCTCCGTACCGCCGAGATGCCCGGTCCGCACAGCATGATGTGCCTTCGGCATACGTTTTTTCCGTTTTTCCTTCGGCAAAGGGCGCCGCCGGGGAAGAAAATCTCCCCGGCGAATCCCCCGACAAGCGGCGTATCTGACAATCAGTACCCCGTCAAAAGAAATCCCGACTTCACAAAGTAAAGACCCGACTTTCTTATGTATCCGCAGGAGGAGCCCTCCGCAACCTCCTCGACGTGAACGGCGCGAATCCCCGTTCCGACGCGGTCGAAGTCCGCCTCCGATACAAGCGCGGAGCGCGCGCTGCCGTACATCGCCATGGCTCCGGCAAGGCTCGGCGAAACGAACCGCACTTCAAGGCGTCCGCTCTTTCGTCTGCCGCCCGATTTTCCCGGGAAATAACGGTATACCGCCGTATCCGTGAGAAAAGCAGACGGCGCGGGAATTATCCTCGCGCCCGGAAGCGCATCCTTCAGCTTCATAAGCACAGCTTCAAGCATTGCCGTCCCCCTCAAACATGACTCTTTCAAGCGCCATCACCCACAGCCTCCCCACGCACCGTGCGGAGCACACCGTGTACCGCGCGTTATCCGAAACGAGGCTCATCCCGCGGACAAATCCGCCGAGCGGCGCGCGCTCGCGGCGCACGACTCCGGTAAAACGGAGCCTCGTCCGTTCAACGTCGTCCTCGGAGCTTTCCTCCTCGGAAAGATAGGACATCGCGCATCTCACCGTACCGAGCGGCGAGGGCGCGCTCCGCGTGCCGAACATATCGGTGCGCGGCGGTGAAAACAGATCGTACGTCTTCTCCGCTCTCCTCACGATATCACCCCCGGCTTGCGCGCACGTCGGAGAACTGCCTTGATCTTTTCGCTGTAATCCGGACGGTAATGCTCCGATATTCCGGACAGGCTGCGCGAGGATATTCCCTCACCGCCGAGCGCGCCGTAATCCTGCGCCGCCATCTCGACTGCGACGCATTCAAGCTCATCGCCGAGGGCGGGAAGCCTGCAGTACGAAAGCGCGTATCTTTCGGCGGAATCAAGGAGGAACGAAAGAAGCTCGTCCCGCGATTCATCCTCCGCCGAGATGTCGAGGAGCGCTTTGAGCTTTGAAATATCCCTCATGCGCACGCCTCTTTACGCTGCCGTGACCACGGCGGAAGCAACGCAGAGTCCGTCCGTTTCCGCCTCCGCGACCGAAATTCTCTCACCCGCCGCAGCGTCGAGCTTGGATGAGCCGTCCCACTTGTTCCACGAAGAAACGTCCTCTCCGCCGAGCGCGGCAAAGTCCGCCTTTCTCCAATAGATATCGTCGGAGCTTGTCTTCTTTCCGCTGACCGTAAGCGTGCCGGACGATACGGACGCCGTGATATCGGCAGCCTTCTTTCCGAGGATCACGGTAGAGGTGTCGTCAACGAGCGCGATAAGTCCGCATCTTTCGTAAACGACAGTGTTTATCTTCGTCTCGATGTCGCGGTCCTGCTCAAGCGACGCCTCGCGCTTGACAAAGAACTTCACTGCGTTCCGATCGGTGATGATCGCCATACCGTCGGGAACGAGAGCGGAGAAGAGCACGGGAACTCCGCAGAGCGTGCCGAACTGTCCCGTGTAAACGATCTCGCCGGAATGAGCCGCGATAAAATCGGAATCGCGGCGGATCGCGGCGCGGCAGGCGGCGGACATGATGATGAAGAGCCCGTCCTCGACCTCGCGTCCGAGAGACGCAAGCGCATCCACCACATCTCCGTATGACAGCGCATTGCCGCTGTATGCGTGGCGGTTCGACGTCTTTTTCAGCTCGCCGAAGTACTCGCCCCTGACCTGATTTGCCATAACGTCGGCGATTCCGGAAAGCGCAATATCGATCATCGCGGGGTCCTGCATCGCCTCCATGTCGTTGTATCGGAAGGTCTGCTGATATCTCTTGACCTTGTACTCCTTCGGGGTGAAGGTAAGCTCTCCGACGTTCGTGTTCGCCTGACCGCCGTCGAGAGTCTCGACACTGCCGCGGTAGGTGTAGCGGTTGATGACCTTCGTAAGTCCCGCGCCCTCTTCGAGGCTCTTGTCAACGCTCATGAGAGCGCGCACCTCGATTTTGGAATCGACGAGTTCGGTAAGCTTTGATTCAAGTACTGTATTTTCGTATACGGTATTAGCCATTTGTTTTTTCCTTTCGTAATTAAAAAGATTTTTTCCGTCCCCGGCGCGTCACTGCGCGCCGAGCATCTCCTGAAGCCGCGCGACCGGGATCGTGCGAAGCTCCTCCGACGTGAATTTTATTCCTTTCTCCGCCGCCTTCGGCGCATCCGAGGAAAGACGGCGTTTTGTCTCCCTTGATGCAAGCGACGCTACGGTATCCGCAAGCGCGCCGACCGCTTCGGCACAATCACGGGCAGGCATGATAAGCGGAAGAAGGGTCGCGGGAAGATCGCGCTCGCCGAGAAGGCGCACTATCTCAAGCTCCCGTTCGCGCTGCCTGCTTCGTTCGCGCTCCCCTTCAAGCTCGGCGCAAAGCCTCTCGCGCTCCGCCTCGAGCGACGCGGTAAGCTCCGCCGCACGCTTTGAGGCTTCCCCGGCGATCGCCTCCTCCGTTTCCTTCTCCCATTTACGGCGCGCGCCCGATACTCTGCGATCTCCTTCGGATTGGAGAAGCGCGCGTACCTCCTCGGCACTGTAGAACGCTCCGCTCTTCTGTCCGTCGGACGGCGGAACTTCTCCGCCCGACGCAGCCCCCTCGCTCTCCTTTTTTAGAGCGTCGGGCATGACCTCTCCGACTTTGCTTCGTGTTTCTCCGTCCGATCCTCGCCCGATGACTCCGCCCGGGCTGTCGGACGCGCGATCGGCTTCATTTCCCGTGTCCTGCGCACCGTATCCCACGGAGGCACCTCCTCCGGTATCGGCTTTGCCGCAGGGTGAATCGCAGAACGCGCCGCCCGGCGCACTACCGCTTTCCGCTGCCGAAAAGTTCTTCCTTTCTTCCGTCATGTCCGTCACGCCTCCTTCCTTTCCGCCGCCATTCTCGCAGCCTCCGTATCCGCATTCGCAATAAACGGCAGAAGCTCGTGTATGGTCTTTCTCGACACGATTCCGTCAAGCTCCTTTGCAACCGCCGCTGCGCTCTCGTAATTTCCGGGCAGATTGCGCACGAACTGCGGGCGCAGCGCCTGCCAATCGAGCGCTCCGCTGAGCTTCGCGGATATGCACGATACGACCTCCCATCTCCTCATCAGAGATCGGCGGAAATACTGCTCCGTCGTGCATACGCGGTTGTCGAAATTCGCCATTCGATACTTGATCGCCGTACCGGACAGCGCTGAGTGCCCGACAGTCTCCTCCGCCATATCGACCGTGTTTGAAAAGCGGTAGATATCCTTCGCTATGCGGTTCTTCAGATTTTCGATGTACGCATCGTTCGTCGTCTTTGTAAGCCACCGCGCGTCTCCGCCCTCATCCACAAGCAGCACTCTCTCACGGCGGAAGCGCTCAATATCCTCCCGGTCGGCGCCTCCCATTCCCGATATCACGAGATAACTGTCCGCGAAAAGTTCAAAGTCGTTCACGCAGTCGCTTTCAAGGCGGTTGTAAGCGTCAACGAGAGAGAGCACAGGCTCGAAATCCCCGGTCATATCGCGGTTATTCCGATAAAAGTTCACCGGCACCATGCCGAAGTAATGCTCCCTCTCCCCCGTTTTCTCAAGCTTTCCGCCGTCAAGACGGAAGGTTTCGATCCCATCCTCACCGTATACCTCGACCACGGTATCCGACGAGAAACGCGGAACGTAAAACCTCACCGCCGCACGCACCTCTTCGTCGAGCGAATCCGACATTATCGGAAAGACCGACGTCGGATCGAGCGCCGAGAACCTCGGCACGCCGTCGCCGTCTACCCATATAAGCTCCGCCGCGCGTCCGTAGACCGACATATCCCGTGCAAGCGCGCTGTTCTGAAACGCTTCATCGTTATATGACGATATCTCCGCCGCAAGGTGCAGCGTGCCGGCGTCGTCCGACGAGTATGTGATCGGAATCCCGAGAAAGTACCCGACCGTGCAGTCCGTGATCGATCGGCAGAAATTGTTGACCAGCCTGTTGTCGGGCTTCAGCGTGCTCCGCTGACCCTTCAGTATGTCGTGCTTTCCGCCGTAGTAATCACCGAGCCGCACAAGCCGCGGCCTCTCGAATTTCCGGAATGACGCAAAGTGCATCATTATTTCGTCTCTGTCCAAGTTTATCCCCTTTCTTAAATCCGTCACATTCTGCGCGGAATACGTCCGCTCCGGCGCCGTGACCCGCACCGATCAACCCCCATCCGGGTTCGTTCCCTCCCGCCCTTTCATTCTTTTTCCGCCCGGCTAAAGCCCGAGCGAACTCGCATCGACGGTCCGCGCCCGTCCGCGCCTCATGCCCTCGACCGAATACCTCAGCGCCGCCATCGCATCGTCGCATCCGAACGCGGGCGTGTCTGTAAGCTCTCCGCTCTCCCTGTCGCGCATCCAGCACCACTGCGATATCTCGCCGACCGTGTTCACACACCGCGAGTCAATGTATATCCTGCGGCTCCGCAGAAAATCGATCTGCGCATTCACACTGCCCGGCTCCTTCTTCACGCCGACCGCGCGGTACCCCGCGCGCCGCCACGTCTTTATCCTGTCGGGCTCCGCACTGTCGCAGTACATGACCGCATTTTTTGAAAATCCTTCCCCCTCGGCAAGCGAAATTATCTCCGACGTGTCCCGACCGTGCACATATATCTCCCGCAGAACGTACAAGTCGCCGTCGCGCTGCGCCGTCTCGAGGATGCAGTCCGCATGGTTGAAGCCGAAGTCCTGCGCATACCACACTTCGGAGAAATCCTCACGCGAAAACGTCCCGACCTCGTAATTCGGCAGTATCAGCCCCTCGCTCCCCACACCCCATTCGCCGAGCGCATACACGCGGTACCCGTCGGGGTCGCTCTCGCGCCTGCGCTCCATGCGCCGCGCATAATCCGGATCGATAAAACGGTTTTCCGTGTAGACCGACTTCGATATAAACACATCCCTATCGTCGGGCACGTCAAAGAACCGCCGCTTTATCCAATGCCGCGCCGATACGGGATTGAACGTCATCGTGATCTGATAATACAGATTCGGGTTTATCCCGCCGAGCGCACCGCGCAGCCTGTCGTCAAGCATGTCGAAATCCGCCTCCGAAAGCTCCGTCGCCTCCTCGATCCAGATCCACGTCAGCTTACCCGACGAAAACGATACCGACTTTATCCGCTCCCGCTGCGCGTCCGAGCAGACCCCTCGGAATATTATCCTCCCGCCCGTCGCCGCGCACTCGAGGAACATCCTGTCCTCCGAGATCCGCCAGATCTCGCCGAAGCGCGCGCCGAATATCCGCTTCACCGCACCGCACAGCTCCGCAAACGCACTTGTCCGCGCGCTCGCCTCCGTCTTCCTCACGACCATCAGATTCGCCCCGCAGAAGCGTCGGTCCGAAAGCTTCAGAATATAATCCTGCGCCGTGTTGTAGCTCTTGCCGCTCCCCGCCGATCCCATCAGTATGCGGTATCGCGCGCGGCTCGCGTTCGCCTCACGGAAGGTCGGATTGAAGGATACGCTTATCTCATTCGCCATAATCGTAATTCACGACGAGCGATATCTCCCCGCCGTCGTTCCTCCTCTCGCACATCGCGCGGTATTGGTCGAGCGCGCGCAGCTTGTCCGATACCTTGATCTCGCCGAGCGAGGCGTCCGCAAACGCGATCTTCTCGTATTCGCGGATTATCCGATCGCTTTCCGTCCCGTGTTCCGCACAGTCTCCGCCCGATGCGCAGTCTCTGCCCGATGATGTACCGTCTCTGTCCGATGCACCGCGCCCGACCGCCTCTCCGAACACTTCTTCGACCGCTTTTTCGACCGCCGCTTTAGTTACACCCGCTTCGCTTTGCCTTGCCGCGGCTGCTTCGTCCGATCCGACCGCCATGTCCGCGCCGCCGTTCTCCGGCTCATCCGCTGCACCCGATCTTCCGTTTCCACCCGATCTTCCGCTTTCTTCCGATACATCCGCCGCGGCTGCGGTATCCGTCTCCCGCGGCGCACCCTTCTCCGCTCCCGCTCCGGATGATACCGCGCATTCTGCCACCAACGCCCGTATCTCATCCTTTTCGAGCAGTCTGCTCGCACGGGCGAAAGCCGTCCGCGGATCAAACCCCGCCGCGCGTGCCGCCGCCCTTACGGAAAATGTCCGCGCAAAGCACTCGGCAAATTCTCGCTCCTCCCTTGTCAGAAATTCATGACCTCCTCCGGGTTAATCGAACATTTGTTCTGTTTTACGGTTAAAATAACCGCCCGGTGATACCGGACGATGGTTCGGGTACACCCCGCGTGCCAAAACGAACATTTGTTCTTTTGCGCAGATATTATACCACCGCACGAAATATTTGTCAAGCCCCGCCGAAGCGATATAAAACAGGCGGACTTGACAAGCCGGAACGCCCGTATTACGGGGCTTTCGGGGCGCGATCGAAAAAATCCCGATAATCTCACGATATATTATATTAATGAAAAAACGGCGAAGAATAACTATCGCCGCATTGCCGTATACCATATGTTGCGGATGATGCCGCAGGGATTCCGATAATGTGATTCCCCGCTTGCCCGCTTGCCGAATTTCCGCCGCGCATTTTTCCGGCGCATAATTTTTGCCGCGTAACCTCTCCGCCGTGGGGATAATGCCGCCGCGCCCGTCCAATTTGCGTTTTTCGCACACTTTTTTGACAGCGTGCCGCCGCCCGCACAGCTTTCCATTTGCTGACCGCACCTGCCGCGCGTGTTCTTTTTCGCAGATGTCCGCCGATTTCCACCGCCATCCGCCGATTTTGCGCGCCAACATGCCGCCGCCAGCCCCATTTTTTCAGCCGTGCTCCTAAAAATTAAAACGCCGCGCACGCCGCGCGGTTTCCTCCCCCAATTCCGTTGTTTTTACAACGTAATTCGTTTTGTGAATCCCCAAAACACCCAGTTTCCGCGCCCGCCGCACGGTTTCTCCGCGAATTCCGTTGTTTTTACAACGTAATTCGTTTTGTAAATCCCCAAAACACCCCTTTCCCTCGTCCACCGCACGGTTTCTCTGCGAATTCCGTTGTTTTAACAACGTAATTCGTTTTGTGAATCCCCCAAACACCCCGTTTCCGCGCACGCCGCGCGGTTTCTCCGCGAATTCCGTTGTTTTTACAACGGAATTCGTTTTGTGAATCCCCAAAACACCCCGTTTCCGCGCATGCCGCGCGGTCTCTCCGCGAATTCCGTTGTTTTTACAACGGAATTCGTTTTGTGAATCTCGAAAACACCCCGTTTCCGCGCACGGCGCGCAGTTTCCTCCCCAATTCCGTTGTTATAACAACGTAATTCGTTTTGCGATTCCCGAAAACACCCCGTTTCTGCGCATGCCGCGCGGTCTCTCCCTCTTAATTGTAAAAAAGTGCGGTTTTTGAACAGTTACCCGCCGCTAACCCCTCGCCAAAGCCCGCGCCGCACACACTTTTTCGCGTGTCCGCCCTCGGCGCACTGCCGAGGGATACTTCCCGCACCCGCGCGCCCGAGCGCACCGCCCAAAGAAACAAAAAAATATACCGCCCAAAGACGGAGGGCGGTATATTTTTTCCACGAATAAACTTTTATGAAAGGAAACGCAATTATAACGGCAGGCATAAGATATTCACAACCACTTCGGTGCATTTAACGCTCGGCACCAAATATATCTATAGCTACGCCGCGTAATATACCTGCCGGATATTACACGGCGGGTATATTCAAAATTCAGGCACAAGGACGGATCCCGTGCGGTAAAGCTCCCTGTCCAAGGAACTCATTTGTAGTCTCCGACAACGCAAATTATCGGCCAATCGCCGCCATCGCCGCGACCAGAAGAACTTGAATCTGCTGCTGCGCTAATATAATTGATATAGTCTATGCTTTCTACGGTAATTACTTCGGGTTTTGTCCAGGTCTGCATCTGAAAAGTACTCCTCAGGAGGTTGAATCTTCATTTTCCGGCTCGGCATAGCGCAGTAGCAGATCGCGTACAGAGTTAAAGTATGGGGTATTTAAGCGATAAATTACTGCTCTGCCCTGATTCCTTGCACGGAGAAGATTAGCCTTTAACATGCGTGAGAGGTGGTAATAGACGTTTGCACCGCCGTTTCCGAGCTCGGACTCAATATCCTTTATGGAGATCTCTTTGTTCTTTGCTGCCAGATTGAGTATTCCTACTCTGTATTTATCCGACAGAGCGTTACCGAAGGTTTCGAGATCGGGAGCTGTGTCACGACCGGAAATATAATCAAGATAATCGAGGCAGTCCGTACCAAACAACAAAGTTGCTATATCGCTGTAACAGTAGTACTTGATTGCGTTTTTACTAACCAAAGATAACGATATATACAGTTTTGAGGATTTTGCAACGTTAACATCGACATTTTCATTTTGAAACTGCGATATTTTCTCGATAACCTTTTCGGCACTGAAATCCTTCTGCACCTGTTCTGCCAACAAAACATGGCTTTCACGTTTTTTCTTCAAAATGAAGTCCTTCGAGATAAGCTCGTATGCCAGCTTCTGAAGAGTTGCCTCGGGCTCGATAAAGAACGAATACAGTCCGTTTTTGATCTCCGGCTTCAGGTCCGCTATCTTCATCTGCCTGCTCAGCTCGGCAAGATCGTTTTTACATTCCTCACGCTTCGTTTTCGAAAGCTTCGGAAGGTAAAATTCGAGTATCTTTGACTTCACGCCGTCGCAGTCCCGAAGTGCATCCTGAACCTCTTTCAGACAATACGTTGTCAAAAAATCTTCATGAAATGCGTCAAAGTAATTCAGCATCATGAACGATTTCTCGTTAGCATTCATCAGAAAGAATATTCTGAGATCGTTCGATACAGGCTCTATTTCTTTGATGATGCTTTTGTAATGCTCCTGATCCGCGCTCGCTTTGTCGTAGTTTATCATATTCGAAAGGAAATATTCCTTATTAAAATACAGAACAAACATCGAAAGCAGATCGTACATATAGCCCGGCTCTTTGATAAACTCAACCTCGGGCGGCATCCCGTCCGGTCTTGCGTTCACCGCAGTCACCGCGGCAGCACTGTTTCTCTTCCTGCCGGCATCGACTCTTTTCTTTCTTTGTCCTCTTCTTGCCGCTGCTCCGATCAGCTCGGTTTCAGCTCCGGTTTTTTTCTCCAAACAGTCAGCTCTCCTTTCTGCGCAGACTGAATAAATCATCCGCACGAATTTTACCCGAAAATCCCCGGGCGGGGTTTGTCCGATGCGGCTTTTACCTCACACCGCACCGACCGACTCGCAAAAGCGGCTGCCGCCGAGCCTTACGCTCCGGACGGGCTCACCCCGCAGTCCGAGTCTTTCCGAATCCTGCTCACCTTCGGCGCTGTCCGGGCGGAAATACCCAACCTCCGAACTCGCCTCCGGCAAACATCTCCGGACCTTTTTTCGATCGGATCTCTCCGACCGATGCAGCCCCCTTTACGGCGCGCACGCCGTGCCGGGCTGTGCCCGAAAGCTGTCGCTTTCGAACGGCGTCCCGAAACGGCAAAGCCGCATCGTTCCGCCCTTCCCGCACGGCATCGCTACTCCCTGCGGGGCGCACTCGCCCGAACGGAATTGCCGTACCGCCCGGGTCCGTGACATCGAATCGCGGAAATAAAAGATTTTATGTGTTCGATCTCTTTTTTCCGACCGTTTGCCCGAGAAAGCATCCGGTTTTCCCTTCGACGCTATCATTATATCACACCTTTTTTCAAAATGCAATAGGTTTGTGGAAAAATATTCAATTAATTGCAGATATTCTATTGATGTTTTTTCGGTAATGGTGTATAATATACTCACAACTTCCACAAAAAGGAGAATTTACTAATGTCTTTGTCGAAAACCTTGTATCTGTCCGCCCCGTATCAGACAGCCTATTCGATCACAACGGACAACAGTGATCTTGAAAAGCTTCTCCGCATGAGATACGGCAGATACCTGACAGACGAAAGCGAAGACGGCAGGCAGTACCGCAGCGTCGTCATAAGCAAGTACAGACGGGCGTTCAATATGCAGTGCGGCGAAAAGCTTTACCGCACTCGCGTTCCGCTCCGCACGTTCGACAGCTATATGCTGAAAACCGTGGAATTCGACGATAAGGTCATCGCGTTCCACGCCTCCGCCGTCGAGTGCGGCGGTAAAGCTTACGTCTTTCTCGCAAGAAGCGGCGCGGGCAAAACAACGCTTTGCGCATATCTCACCGCGCACGGCTTCGGATACATAACGGAGGACTGCGTTCTGATAGACCGCGAAACGCTCCGCGTCTATCCGTACACCGCACCGCTCCGCCTGCGTCCCGGCGGTATCACCGCGCTTGAAGCGGCGGGCGTCTGTCTGCCCCCTCTCAAAAGAATGCTCGAGGGCGAATTGTTCCGCTATATCTACGAGCCGGACAACCCGGTCGAAAAACCGCTCGAGCTCGGCGGGATATACTTCATCCTGCGTACCCTCAATATGAACGCCGCAATAGATATGACGGGTACAACGAAAATGCATCAGCTGATGCTGTCGCCGATGATACCGTATCCCGTTGACGGCGAATTTCTCAGGCTGATGACAAAGATCGGCTCCGTCCCGTGCCGCAATCTTGTATATAAGGATATGAATTACGCCGCGGAGGTGCTCGAAAATGCATGATCTCGACGGACGCACAATGGCATCCCTGCTGCGCTCAAACCTGAAATACCGCGCAAGCACCGTGATAACGGTGCGCGGGACAAGCATGCTCCCGATGTTCAAGCCGGGGGATTGGATCACGGTCGAAAGAGCGCACGCCCCGAAGGTCGGTGAAATCTTCGTGTTCCTGTACAAAGGCGCGCTGACCGTCCACCGCCTCGTAAAGATCGAGGACGGGCGTGCATTCCTCAAGGGGGACAACGCACTGCGGCTCGAGGACGTGAGAACGGAGGACCTGATCGGCCGCGTGACCGAGGTCAACGGCAGAACGCCCGCCGCCTTCCCGCCTGAGCTGATCGGCATCGCGCTTCTTGTGAACCGGGAATTCCGCCGCTGCGCCTACAGCGCGGAGAAAGCGAAGAAAAGCGATATATATATACAATATGAAAGAAAAATACGGGAGACCTTCCCCGATGCAAAAGGAGTAATATAATGAAAGTCTACAGAAAAAACGAAAAAATGGATTTCATCCGCACCGACGAATACGCAACGGCGGTGTTCGATCCCGACAGCGGCTGCACCCATCTCGTCAATGATACAGGCACCGGAATTCTCGACGCACTCGACAAGCCGTGCAATATCAGAGAGCTTGTCGCGCGCCTGTGCAAAAGCTATTCGGCAAATCCCGAGGACATCCGACCGGATGTGGAAAGCTTCCTCAAGGATATGACCTCGAAAGGAGTCGTGCTCACAAAGTGAGGATATCAAAGGCTTATATCGAAATTACAAACAGATGCAACCTCAACTGCACCACCTGCTACAACCGCTCCGGGCTGAACACCGTGACGAGGGAGATCGGCGTGACCGAGCTTGAGCGAATGATCACGACGTTCACGGCATACGGTGCAAAGCGGATACTGATCTCCGGGGGCGAACCGACGCTCCACTCGGAGTTCGAAAAGATCGCAGCTCTTCCGTCGCGCTATCCGCAGCTTTCGTTCGGGGTCACTACGAACGGAACCACCGCCGCCGCAAGAACGGTACTCGCGCCGGCGATAAAGTCACAGGAGAACATGACGCTGCAGATAAGCCTCGACGGCTCAAGCGAGGAGACGAACGCGCTCACGCGCGGACGCGGGAATTTTGAAAAGGCAGTCGAATTCGCGCGTTCGGTATCAGATTCGCCCGCCGAAAAGCGGCTGAAGATGGTCGTGTCGAGAGGCAACCTCGCGGATGTCGAAAAATTCTACCGTCTTGCTCTCTCGCTCGGCTTCACGCCGGAATTCGCGTTCATCTTCCGCTCCGGGAACGGCGAATGCGAATGGGACGAAAAGACGCTCACCCCGCTTGAAAAGCTGAAGGTGATGAAAACGGTGCAGCGCCTCAACGAAGAGAGCGGCGCAAACGCGCAGCTTCCGCTGTGCTCGCTCGGATGTCCGCTGTCGCTCGACGATTCCGAGCTGTCGCTCTGCGTAAAGACCGACGGCTCGATTCAGCCCTGTCAGGGGCTGTACGACGGAAAATTCACCGTGGCAAACGCGCTTTCCTTCGACGAGACGGAATTCGCGGAGGGAATGCGCCGGGTGCGCGGCATCGCCAAAGCCCGCGCCGAAAGCGATTATTCCTGCGGGCGCTGCATCCTGCGCGAGAAGTGCGGCAAGGGCTGCATGGCGAACGCGGATCAGCTCACGGGAGACCCGCTCGCCGACGACGGCGGATGCGAATTCCGCAAAATGGAGATCGTAACGCTCAGCTTCGGCAAGCTGATTCGGGAGGAATTATGACAAAAGAAAACAAGAAAAAGATATTCGGACTGCTCAGCGAGGTCACCGGACACACCGCCGAGCTTCTCGCCGCGCTCCACGGCGACACGCCGCTCAAGGATTTCGGGCTGACCTCGATCGCCTTCATTCAGTTCGTCGTCGCGCTCGAGGATGAATTCGGCATAGAGGTGCTCGACAGCGACCTCGATTTCGGGAAGTTTTCCACCGTCAACGCGCTGTTCGGAACGCTCGAAAAATATTTCTCGAAGAACACGCTCAAAAAGGTGCTCGTCTGCGACTGCGACAACGTGCTGTGGCGCGGCATCTCCGGGGAGGAGCCGACCGTAATCGACGCGGCGGCGGACGCGGTGCAGAACGAGCTGCTCAGACTGTACAACGCAGGCGTGCTGCTCTGCATTTGCAGCCGGAATCAGCCGGGGAACATCTCCGCCGCGTTCCGTCAGCCCGGCATGACACTGAAGAGAGAGCACATCCTGATCTCAAAGGTGAGCGGAAACGATAAGCCGAGCGCCCTGCGCGAGATCGCCGCCGAACTCAACCTCTCGCCCGACAGCTTTGTATTTGTCGATGACAGCGACTATGAGATCGGACTCGTCTCCGCGCTCATCCCCGAGATCGCGGTGATCCGCGCCGATGAGGACGATCCGGAGCTCTGCGCAAAGATCGACTCATGCTTTGAAGGCGCAGACTCCGACGTCGACCGCACAAAGCAGTACCGCGATCAGAAGGAACGCGAAAAGGAAAAGCTCCGCTGCCAAAGCGTCGAGGAATATAATAACTCCCTCGAAAGCCGCGTCGAAACTTCACTCTGCGCCGAGGAGGACGCGCCGCGCGTCGCGGAGCTCTCGCAGAGAACGAATCAGTTCAATCTCTCCGGCGCGCGCTATACGGAGGACGATGTACGCCGCTTCATCGCTTCCGACGGATACCGCGTCCTCTCACTCCGCGCATCCGATAAGTACGGCGATATGGGCATCGTCGGCGCGGCGGTCGTCCGCCTCGGGGATTCTCCCGTGATCGAGGGGTTTTTCATCTCGTGCCGCGTTTTCGGGCGCGGATTTGAGAATCTGCTTCTCGACGAGGTAAAGCGCGTCTCACCGAACGCGGGCGGAACATACCGCCGCACCGACAAGAACGCACGATTCGAAAATTTCTACACGGAAAACGGGGTGACGGTGCATGACTGATCCCGCGCCGCGCCCCGGGCGCAGTGATGTGCGGCGGGATTTCGCCGATCCCGGGCGTATATTCCGCGCGATCCGCGATGCCGACGCGGGGATCGAGCCTGCCGCGGACATAGCGGAATTTCTCTACCGGAACAACTGCCGCCGCCTGCTGTCGAATATCGACGTCCCGGCGGAGCTTGAGAAACGCATCCGAACGGACGATATCGTCAACCGCATCGCCGTCGGCGAGCGCTTTGCCTCATGCCGCGAGGTCTTTCGCCGATTTGAAGAAAGCAAGATCCCGTTCGCCGTGATAAAGGGAGCAGTCCTTTCGCAAGCCGCATACGGCGATCCCTTCACGCGCCGCTCCGGCGATATAGATATCCTCATCGGAAAGGACGACGCGCCGCGCGTAAAAGAGATCCTTCTCGGATGCGGATTTGTTCAGGGCAAGGTCGAGGACGGAGCGCTGCGTGAATTCACACGGCGCGAGATAATCTTTCAGTCCGCAATGACGCACCAGCTTCCGCCGTTCACGAAAAAGACGCGCAACCCCTTCTGCCCGTTCGTTCAGATCGACGTGAACACGGACATCTTCTGGGGAGAGAGCGAGCGCACATGCGATATGAACGCCTTTCTTTCGGATACCGTGAAATGCACGGTCTGCGGCGCGGAGACGAGAAAGCTCTCCCCCGTCGGCGAATTTATCTCGATGTGCCTGCATCACTACAAGGACGCAAATTCGCTTTACCTTCTTTCGCAGCGCCCGACCCCGCTCAGCCACTTCTGCGACGTGCTTTACTATATCCGCGCCGGGCATCTGCCGCTGCGCCCTCTCACGGAAAATGCCGCCGGGCTCGGCGCGGCATCCTACGTTCATTACTGCCTGTACTATACCTATATGATTTTCGGCGACAGCGCCGTCGGGCGGTATCTCAAAGCCTTCGACCGGATAAAGGGCGAGGACCTCACGGGATATTACGGACTCACGTCGGCACAGCGGCGCGCGTGGAACGTGCCGCTTGAAGAGCGAATGACCGATCGCGGCTTTTCGAAAAAGTTTTTCGCTTCTCTCTCCGAAAGCGAGAAGGAGAAGGTGCGGACCAATTTGAAATATATGTAAAAGAAAAGGGCTTTCGTGCGTGCGAAAGCCCTTTTCGGAATAAATAACACAATTGCCGTGCCGATAAAATGCAGCAAAAGCGCGGAATCCGACAAAAAAGGAGGATCGATCGATCCTCCTTTGAATTAAGCATTATACTTCCGTTTTTTCGCCGTGTTCACCAATTTTATTACAGCCGCCGCCAAAAAAGCCGCGCTCATAACGGTGAGATACAGCTTGAACTGCACATCCGTGATCCGTATCGAAACGATCGATTCGGTCGGACTTCCCGGCAGGCTCATAACGAACAGAATGAGAGCGGCTATCTCCATAACCGCGCCGAGCAATGCCGGAATCATCGCGTGCCAATCGCTCCGCTTCGACGCGCCGCCGAAGCGCTTCTGCTCCGATGCCTTCAGTATCACGGCGATCACGAAAACGATCGCCGTCAGTGCGCCGTACACCGAAACCGCGACGGTCGAATATCTCGCAAATACCGTGGGCGCGCGCAGAGAAAACGGCACAAAGACCGCCGCCAGCGCAAGTCCCGCCGCCGCAAAAGTGTCGGAGCGGCTCAGTCTTTCGCCGTCTCTCGCCGCCTCCGCGATCCTGAGCACTCCCGCGATCACGAAGGAAAGCGCCGCAGCCGCGACATACACGCCGAGCGCTATGTAAGACGAATTCTTATCGGGGAAAAGCGCATTCGTAAAGTTTACCGCCAGGATAAAGTACATCATGAAAATCGCCGTCATTATAAGTCCCGCAACGGTAAATATTTTTGATTTCATAAAGACCTCCGAAAATTTATTTTCGCCGACCGCAGTCGGCATGTATTTAAATTGTCCGCACGCGCATTCTGCATCGCATCAAAATGCGCTCCCGGTGCGCCAAAGCAGTACGATTCCGCAATCGGCACAGCACATCCGCAAAATGCCGAAAACCCTTCTCATAAAGCGCCTCCTTTCGAATCAAAGCGCATTTTTTCGCGCGTCGGCAGTCGGTTTCTACATATAAAACCTTACTTCTGCCTTAGTTTAGCACATTATTCTCGCCGTGTCAACATTTTCTTTTACTTTCCCTAAAGCAAAAAAGCGCATCATATGTAAATATAACGTGAACGACTGTCCCGATTTCCGCGCCCTCTCGCCCGACGGATAAAAATTTTTTAAAAATTTTTTCGTTTTCGTGCAACCAAACCGATAAAATGCCGTCTTTATAGGTGAAAGGGAAAACACCTCATACACCGCGGGCGAAAATCCCCGCCGCAGCTTCGGCGGGCACTGCCCGCCGGCAAAGTTGAGGTTTCGCACTTGCTAACCCTATCGATCCCGCCTCCCGCAATACATAATTCAAAATCGGCGGCGGCAGCCCCGCCCGGAAAGGAAAGGCTTCGGAAAAGGAGCCGCACACATGAAATGAACAGGAAAATAAAGAAACGCATACTCCTCGCATTGGAGATCATCTTCACCGCGATCTGCATTTCGGCAGCGCTCGTTTCGTGCCGCAATGCCGCAGTGCCGGCAAATCGCAGAACCGAAGCCGCGGTGCCCACCGTCGGCGCCGGTGCCGAAACGCCCGACAACGAACCGTCGGAGCGGAACAAATCCGAAAATCATGCAGTCCCGGCAGGCGCATACGGCGGCGCCGGACGCATACGCAGCGCCGACGCGGATGAAAACGCGATCCCCGCCGCATCCCCCTCCTCCGGCAACGCATGAACCGCAAGGACCGCGCACCGCATTCACCACGCCGCGTCGCACATTACGATGTGACGCGCAATCCGATTCGACGTTTTAAATCCCCGTGCAGCCGAAGATCGAAGCTGCTTCGACAATCCGAAAAATGATATCTCAACCGAAACTGCGGAGGTCAAAATGAACACACTTTCAACGAAAAACACACGGCGAATATTCGCCGCACTGCTCAGCGCCGCCTGTCTGCTCCCGACCCTTGCATCATGCGGTGCAAAGCAGAATCCTGCCTCGCCGGAAGCGCAGGCGAAAAACGCCGTCCAAACGGGGTATTCGACGGATTACCCGACCGACCCCGCAATGTTCCCGCGGGATATGCCCGGCGAGCCGAACGGAACGGAGCCGTCGCGACCGCCCGTGCCGTATGACGACACCGTGAGGAATAAAGCATATCTGCGCATTCCGCGCGACGTTGTCGGACTGCTCGATTGGGGCAGCCTCACCGAATACGAGCTGCAGGCCGTACTTCCGCTCATCTGCCGACCGTCTGAGCTTCCCGACCGGAGCGCCCTTTCCGACGAGGAGTACTACACGGCGCTGACCGAAGCCGCCGTCCGCGCATTCATCAAAAAAACCGGAATGCCGACGCGCAAATACCGCGACATATATTATAATGTATGGATCTACAGCAGCCCGATCTGCCTCGGCGAGGAGCCGGACGCCGTCGAGCGCTTCCGCAGATGCACGGATTGGAACATCATGCCGATCCTGCGGGAGTTCCGCGATATGCTCCTTGACTATCTGAAAAATTCCGACAGCAAGGAGCGCGCCGCACTGTACGACAGGATAAATTCGACCGTCTACAAGAAATGGAGCCCGATGAACGAAGCGGAAGCGCTCATCGATCGGGTGGGTGCCGATGAATGGAACGCCGCACTCGAAAGGGCGCGGACATATGTTAAGGAAAACGAAGCCTTCCTCAAAAACAGATACGCGGACGCCGAGGGCGGATACGACTATTGGTGGACCGAGGCGCACCATCAGGCATCGCTTCAGCAGTTCACCGTCGCCGGAATCGTGCGCGACGCGGGCATCACGCGCGAGGAGCTTGAAGGGCTGCTCGAAAAGTTCATCTTCCCCCGATACGGCGAGGGCTGCCCGACGCGCGTCGAATCGATTGCGATAGACCTCGACGGTCTTTACGAAAATCTTGATCACTATGCCGATCTCCTCGGCGCGTCGGGATACGCATATCCCTTCCTCGTCGATTTGCTCTATGTCGGCGATGAGCTGATGACGTACGCTCCGCCCGATGAAGTACAGTCGGATATCGCCGAGCAGTCGATACGCGGATTCATGAAGCGTTGGTAAGCGCATAATATAAAGCCTCGGCGAAAAAGCACCGAAACCCCGGTGCTTTTTCGTTCTTCGAGCGCCGCGCGGCTTTCGCCGGGCGAAGCTCCGACGGAAAATTGCGGCGGATATTGCAAAGTGCCCCGAAGCTGTGGTATAATATGTGCAGGAAGTCTTGCTACCGCAAGCCTTTGCGGCTCATGCCGCTCCGCGCTTTGCGCGGCTGCAACATTGACGGCTTCGCAAAAATGCCCTTGCAAGCAAGCATTTTTGCTTCATGGTATAATATGTGCAGGACACGGTATAAGGTTAGTTTGTGACTGCATGTTCGCTTACCGTGTCCCCGAGTTTAGCGCGGTGCGCTAAACTCCAATGCGAAGGTGACCTTGCTACCGCAAGCCTTTGCGGCTCATGCCTCCCCGTGCTCACGCACGGCTGTGGCATTGACGGTCTCGCAAAAATGCCCTTGCAAGCAAGCATTTTTGCATCGTGGTATAATGTTTGCGGAGAGACTGATTCATAAACCGTTGCCGTCTCCGGCCCCGTAAAATCTCCCAAGCCCGGAAGGCCGGGCTGCCGAAAATCGGAGAGGCAAGCCCTAAGCATGTTTCCTTATCCCCCGACGGAGTGTTCGATTTTGAATGTTTTACCTTCCCAAGCCCGGAAGGCCGGGCTGCCGAGAATCGGAGAGGCAAGCCCTAAGCCTGTTTCCTTATCCCCCTACGGAGTGTTCGATTTTGAATGTTTTACCTTTACTATGAAACTTATTAAACTCAGATGCTGTAAAGCGGGAAGCATAATTCTAAAGCTGTTTCTCGCCCTGATATGCGGCTTCGGCGCGGCATATCTGTTCGACCTGTTTTCCGAGCCGTTCGGCTTTTCTCTGTGGCGCGAAAACAAGACACTGTTCATCCTTCAGGTCTTTGCCGTCATACTTTTTTGCTCGGTCGTGTTCTGGATCGGAATAATTCTCGTTTATTCCTGCAACAGCCAGCTCCGCATGAAAACGCGCGTACTCGGTATTCTGTTTGCATGGATTCCGATCCTCAATATCGTCATGCTCATAATCATAATACACACCGCCGATAAAGAATACCGCTTTGAAAAGAAAAAGTACGATCTCGATCAGTCGCGCAGGGAGCAAAAAATCTGCTCGACGAAATATCCGCTTCTTCTCGTCCACGGCGTATTCTTCCGCGACTTTGAGCATCTGAATTATTGGGGCAGGATCCCGAAGGAGCTTGAGGAAAACGGCGCGTCCGTGTATTACGGGAATCACAACAGCGCGTCCCCCGTAGCCGAAAGCGCGGGGCAGCTGAAAAAGCGCCTTTTCGAGATCGTCGGTGAAACGGGATGCGGCAAGGTCAACATAATTGCCCATTCGAAAGGCGGGCTTGATGCCCGGTATCTGCTTTCCGATCCGGAGGCAGCACGTCACGTCGCCTCGCTGACAACGATCAATACGCCTCACCGCGGATGCAGATTCGCGGATTATCTGTTCGAAAAAACATCGGAAAAATTCAAAAAAACTCTCGCGGATACATACAACGCCGCGGCGGCGAAGCTCGGCGACACCGATCCCGACTTTCTCGACGCGGTGCTCGACCTGACATACAAAAAATGCGAGGAGCGCAACAAAAGCCTCACCGACCCGACGGACGTTTTATGTCACTCGGTCGGATCGATCCAGAGAAAAGCGACCTCGGGACGATTTCCGCTTAATCTGACAAACAGATTCGTCAGATATTTCGACGGTGAAAACGACGGACTTGTCGGCGCGGACTCCTTTGAATGGGGAAGCAAATTCGAAATGCTCGTTCCGTCGGGAAAACGCGGGATATCCCACAGCGACATGATCGACCTCAACCGCGAAAACATCAAGGGCTTCGACGTCAGAGAATTTTATGTGCAGCTTGTCTCCGACCTCAGAGAGGCGGGCTGCTGAAGCGTCATAGCCAAAGCGAAGCCGTACATCTATCTCCTTTGCGCGAACGCTTTCCGCGAAATTGACCTCGCATATATTGCGAATCTCTTCCTGCATTGCGGATTCCTTCATCCGCGGTACGCTCGCCCGCCGTTTTATTGTATTTCAACCGAAAAGACACTTCCGCGGAAGTGCCTTTTTATTTTTCCCTGCAAAAACGCAGCTGCCGTATCAAACCGGCGGCAGCACCTCACGCGCAAGCCGAAAGCACGACCGCGCACCTTCCAAAGCCGCTCCGTCCGCTCTATACCTTTATATGTCCCCTATTCCAGCAAAGCGTCCTCGACGGCATCCGGAAAATGAACCAACGATAAACCGCCGGCGTTACACAGTTCCGCAAAGCGCTCCGCACGCTGCCTGTCAAAAAACACGTCCGAAAAGCTTGAAAGTATTTCGCCTCCGGATCCGACCGCTTCTATCCCGTAAACCGTATACGCCTTTTTCTCCTCGTCCTGCACTATGTTCTTTCTAACGCAATAAGTATATGCCATTTCGATTCCCACCCTTTGATTTATGTATTTGTTAAGTCTTATGTCCGCTTTGCTTCCCGAAAATCAGATCATTACCTCACAACCGCCCTTATTTATATTTGATTTATATTTGATTTATTGCTTCAAATGCCTCGACAATGTTGACAAGCAATCCTTTTAGATGTACAATATAGGAAGTGGTTATTCATTCCATTTTTCCTTTAATGCAGGCTCCGGATTTTTATCCGCCGCCTTTGCTTCCGGCAAATTCATGATAGCACGCAACCAATAAAACTTCAATACGCAAGTTTGCAAAACAGGGTACTCAACTTTGCATTTGAGAAACCGAATATGCAAAAAAGCAAGTCGTCTTTGCAATTTTTTAACCGAATTTGCCTTTTTATCTTATTTTTTACCAAAATCGTGCCCGGGACCGGAATCTAAAGCGTCGGAAAATAAAAATACGCATATGAACACTATTTTTGTGAAGGTGAATACAAATGATAGAAAAGTTACGACAATTGAAGAAAGAATCACACATGACCAATCAGCAGATAGCCGAAAAAAGCAACATCCCCGAAAGCACCGTTGCAAGGATCTTTTCCGGCAAAACACCCAACCCCACAGTCACCACAGTTGTATCTATGGCGAAGGCAATGGGATGCTCCGCTGCCGATCTTTTGAATGATAAAGACGATCCGGCATCGCCAGCTACTTCGCCGGAGCATACGGAAATCAGAGTGCCGGACGGCGGCGGGGAGAGCGCAGCCGCCGAAGGCACGGAGGCTTTGGCCGATTCGGAGCTTAACAGATTTGCTTCCTTTGTACGGGATTCTCTGCTTTCGGAGGATACCGCACCTCACGAAAGTATCTATGAAGATATGATCCAATTATACAAGTACGAGATCCGGAAAAAGGATGTCTGGATCTCAAGACTTTTCTGGTGTCTGGCAGGCATCATGATGTTTATTCTGTTCGTATTGGTATTTGATATTCTGAATCCGACCTTCGGGTTTGTGATGTATTAGGTATGCTCCGGCGGCGTTCGCATGTCCGCTTTGCAGGAGCTTGCCGCTCTGCTTTGACGCGGATATGTGAAAGCTCCGCGCGCTCCGCCGCCTCGCCGAAAAAAAAGCATCCGAAGATGCCTCAAGATATGACGATCGCCGTGCGTGATGTTTTCGATTGCGCAAAAGCGATATTGCCCGATCTGCCCGCGGTAATATTGTCGCCGCCCGCAAAACGAGTGTCGCCCGGCTTGCCGGACATTGCTGCGCAAAAATACCTCTCGCCGTAAAGCTGATATAACCGAAAACCGCACTTGCGATGCAAGTGCGGTTTTTTGGTGACGGCACAAAGATTCCGAACCCGGCGCCGCATTATTTTTTTCCGAAATTGTCAAGAGATCGCACTAATCAAATTCCGCTGCCAAATTATATTGTGACCGTTTGCAAATCATTTCATTTGTAATTTTCAGCCTGAAGTTCAAACATCTTATAATAGAATCCCTTCTCAGCCATAAGTGCCTCGTGCGTTCCGCACTCTTCAATCTCGCCGTTCCTTACAACATAGATGTAGTCGGCGTTGACCACATTGGATAATCTGTGGGAAATGAGGATCGTGGTAGACGTGTTAGCTTTATCTAAGATCATCCTGTTCAGTTCTGCTTCTGCCATAGGATCAAGTGCAGCGGTTGGCTCATCAAAAATGAGAAGACCGAATTTCTTTGTCATCAGACGCGCGACCGCCAGCTTTTGTTTTTCACCGCCCGAAAGCATGATACCGTTTTCATCAAAATTTCTTGTTAAATCTGTATCGAAGGTAGCATTGTTCTTTTCAAGGACTTTATCAAGTGACAGACTTTTGAAAATAGTATTCATTTCTTTATCATTAGCAGGTTCGTAGACGGACAGATTGTCTCTAAGCGGCAGCGAGTAAAGAGGAAACTCCTGAAAAGCTATTCCCACATTGTTTCTGTAATGTCTGAGTGCAATTTTCGTCAAAGGTTTTCCGTCAATAAGAATACTGCCTGAGTCGGGATCATACAACCTGAGAAGCAATTTAGTAAGTGTGGTTTTCCCTCCGCCGTTTTCTCCGACAATTGCGATTTTCTTCCCTTCGGGAATTTTCATATTGATGTTTTTCAACCCAAATCCGGAGTTCTCATATGTAAACGACACATTCCTAAGCTCAATATCATACGGCTTTACGGATTCATTAGTGCAACTCTCCTCGGTAGCGGCGTCAGGACAGTTTTCAATAACTGAGGGGAGCGACAGGAATTCCCTGATCTTTTTTCCGTACAAGCGTGAACTGTCAAGGTTAGTATAATATTTTGCGATTCCCTGAACCTTCCACGAAAGTGAGTTCGCTGCATTGAGAATTGCAACAAAGCTGCCGACCCCGACTTTACCTACGAGGATCAGACTGCAAACAATGGTCCTTATTACAAACGAAGAACCGTATTGAGAAACAGACTCAAGAAAACCGTAGAAAAATTCCTTAAGCTTGAATTTCTTTTGAATGGAGATATCCTGATTTACCAAGTCTTTGTATTTAGTTATCAGAATGTGAAAGATGTTTGTGCATTTGCTGTCCATAGCAGTATCTCGGTTGTAAAGAGTTCCCTGAATATATGATTTCATCCTATACACAGGAGTTGATTCTTCATTAAATTCCAAACTGAGTTTATTGCCTTTTTTCTCAATCAATACTTTAATTACCACTGTTACAAGAGTAACAATGAGTACATAAATTGTGGATGACAAAATATAAGCCACAAGGGTACTGATTGTTGTGATTAACGATATTGCAGCCGAAAAGTATGAAAATGTTTGTGCGGACTTCGCTGCATATTGACCGTATGAAAGAGTATAGGAGTCATAGAATTCGGGAGTGTCGAAATATTTGTAATCTACTTTTCTGATTTGATTATAAACCTCAATATCAATTTTTGCGGAGATCTCAGCTTGCTTAATGTTAAAATAAAAATATGCCATTCCGTCTCCCAGCATACCGAGTCCGATTTGTACTGCAAAAAAGATTACGAGTGTTATGATTACTTTAACAAATCCTTCTCCGGCGGTCAACTGGTTGATGGACGTTTCGAGCAGAAGTACCTCTAACATTGTCGACATTGTACCTATAATTGCTGACCATACAATATAAATGATAGAGTACAGCTTCCCATATTTCCAGTATGGTTTAAGCATAATTCCGAGATCGTTGAACCAAAGTTTAATTTCTTTGAATTTCATATTAATTGTGCAGTGTAGTACTTTACCACCTGTTCCCCCATTCTCTCCAAGGATGTTTTGTCAGATAAATATTTTGTTCTTCTGCAAAAGACAAAATAATTTCTTATCGTAACAGATACAATCAAACCCCGCCTGCGCTGAAAAATAAAATCCGGACGCAAACTACATCCGGGATTTGGCTGTCGGCACTGCCGACCGACAGGGGTACAAAGATTCCGAACCCGGCGCCGCATTATTCTTTTTACGAGATTGTCAAGACAACACGCTAATCAGATTCTACTGTTCTTCTATCCTATTTATATAATAATACTTTGCTTGCTGCCTAAAAAGATCTGCATAAACTCCATTCGCATCCAAAAGCTCGCTATGCGTCCCTTGTTCAATTATTTTGCCATCCTTAAGCATATAAATCAGATCACATCCGATTATATTGGAGAGCCGATGGGAAACTAAAATTGCAGTTTTTCCAACGGTCAATTTTGAAATATAGTTAAAGATTTCATTTTCCGTATCCACATCCAAACTTGCAGACGGTTCATCTAAAATCATTATAGGAGCATCTTTGTAGATGGCTCTTGCTATAGAAAGTTTCTGCCATTGTCCTATAGACGGCTCAACCGAATCCGCCTCGGATGAAAATGCTCGTGTCAGCATTGTATCTATTCCATGCGGCTGTTCTTTGCACCAATTATCAAGCTTTACTTGACTAAGTACCGACGTGATTTTTTTATCATCACAGACTCTTCCGGCGGCAATATACTCTTTTATCGGCATGGCATACCTGTTCGTATTTTGAAATACGCATGCAATGGCACTATAATATGATTCTATATTGTATTTTTCAATATTAATACCGTCAAGTAGGATTTCTCCGCTGTCAGGTTTGTATAAACGAAGAATCAGATTTATTAATGTGCTTTTACCGCTTCCATTCAGTCCTACTAATCCGCAAATTTTTCCGGCGGGTATTTCCATATCAAGATCACGCAAAACAAACTTGTCCGTCTCGGGGTATTTAAATGATACCTTTTTTAATGTTATCGTATGAAAGCATTCGGCAATCTGAGTATTGTTTTCTTCTCCAAGTTCAAATATCTCCTTGGTGTCAAAATATTCTCGGAGCATATCATCCTGTTTGCGTATTTCTTTAAGTTCGGATGCAAAATCCACAAGTGTTTCTACACTTCCGGTCAAATTGCTAAATGCAGCGATCAAAAGAGTAAAGTCGCCGAAAAGCATCTCACCTTTGAAAACAGATACATCGAAGATTATCTGAACAATAATTACCGTGATGCTATCATAATAGTCAAGAAATAAATCAACAATGGAATTCTTAACAAATCTGCCTTTGAATTTTTTATAATATTTTTTGACAGAAACATCATATTTATCACATACATATTCCTGCATATGATAAATTTTGAATTCCTTTACCGAAGACTTATCAACTGGAATATTTCTGAAATAGCTTTTTTCACGTTGCAACACATCTGTTTGAATATGAAATTCTCGGTTTTCATTATTTATTTTTGTCCTGATGAAATATAGCGGTAACTTTACAATCACTGCTATAAACACCATAAGTGGGTTATAATGCCACAGGACTGTACCGAACGATATTGCCACAGGAATCTTTGCGACACCCGAAATAACCTTTTTAATCTGATCGATAGGATCTATCCCCTGAGCAACCGAGCGACGACTTTGAAGTTCCGGATTATCAAAATTTGCAATATCAATCCGGTAGTCCTTTTTCATAAACTTGGTTTGAAGTTTTACATTTACATTTTCACGCCAATAATTTTCAATCAGTCCCGATATTGTGGATATAAGCCACTCCGCAATATTGACACAGAATAACAGGACACTGAAAAATATTGCGCTCCTTAGAAGGCTGATATCATGTTTCCCTTCTACAATAAACTGCAGTATGTTGAAAATCTGAGCAGATAACCATGAAGAGACAAATTCTTTCTGTTCGAGAATGATTGCAAGTACAGGAATAAAAATGATAAACCACAATTTTGGTTCAAGCGCTAAATTCAGTATGAACTTTACGTTTCCATTTTTGGTTTTCATTATGCTTTTTCCTTATATCTTTCCGCTTGAAGCATGAACATCCGTTTATATTCATCATTATTTGTAATAAGTTCATTGTGATTACCGTTTCCAATGAGCTTTCCATCCTTGAAAAGCAACACTCTGTCGGAAAACACACAGGTACTGAGTCTGTGAGAAATGATCCATATGTTTTTTTGCCCCTTCATTTCATTCACAGCATCAAGAATTTCCGCCTCGGATTCCGGATCAATCGAAGCTGATGGTTCGTCGAGAATTAAAACGGGAGCATCCTTATAATATGCTCTTGCCAATGCGATTCTCTGTTTTTGACCGCCAGACAGTTCCGTTCCATCAGTTTCAAAGCTACGGGATAACGGAGTATTGAGTCCGCATTCCAAAGTGTCAATGAATTTATATACAGTCGAAGCCTTAAGGGAATAGCTTATTTTTTCATCATCAATTTCATCTGTTGACAGAGTAATAGATTCTTTGGCACTGACTGCATAGCTGCAATAATCCTGAAAGAGCACACCGTATATTGCATACAAACTTTCAACAGAATACTCACGGATATCCCTGCCATCAAGCAATATTATCCCTTCAGTAGGGTCGTAAAGTCTCATCATCAGATGTAGCAGCGTTGTCTTCCCTGCACCGTTTGCACCGATAATGGATACACACTCGTTCGCTTCAACTTTAAAACTTACATCCTCAAGGACATTTTTTTCTGTTCCCGGATAACGAAATGTAACATTACTGAACTCAATCGAATGACCGTTGCTTTGTGGTATATTATCTTTAAATGAATCATCGTCTTTGAATATATTTGTGGGTAACTCCAAAAATTCTCTTGCATAACGTGATTGTTCGGCATAGTATCGAAATCCGGATAATTCATTTATGGTGTTATATATTTGATTTACGAATCCCGCGTACATAGAAACAAACAAGGTCATATTTGCAAGGCTTACACTTCCGTTGTACACACATATTGACAAATAAACATATCCGGCTACAAGAGGGAAGGAATAAACAACATTTGTAAATAAGTTTACAGCATTCAATTTGATATTATGAATAAAGGTTTCTCTATAAATTTTTTTATGTGCCTCGAGGTAATTGCTTTTTGCGTAATTAAACAGATCAAAAAGCCTGCCTTCCGAGGCCATTTCCTTACTTCTAAATAATCCGCGGTAGTATTGTTCTTTTCTCCTCAATTCCGCAAGCTCATTATTTAGACGATATGTCCATGTATAATGTTTATTTGACAATGGCTCAAGACATATTCGTAAAACAGTAACAGCCAACATTAATTTCCAATCAATATATGCAAGAACAGAAATGTATGCAGTCATTCCGATTACATAGGAAATACTACCAAACACTGTAGTAGCACTATTGATAAACATTTCACCATCTTGCGCCCACCCATTTTGAATTTGGTTATAAAATTCCGGATCATCATATGAAGCATAATCGAGTGTAGAAGCTTTTCTTACAGATTCACGCAAAAGAAATGCTGTTATCTTGTCCATTGATTTCGTTTCTGCCCATCTCCAAATAACGAAAAAAAATCCATTTAGAATTGAAACAGCAAAAGCAATAAGCAGTGGATAATATGCATATAAATAGGAAGCGAATTTTTCCGCCCCCAATATAATTCGTTGATTAAAAATAGCACCTACAAAAGCTCCGAGTAGAGCCGGAATTGTTCTTAGAACAAGAACAAAGCAAGTAAAAATTACGTATTTTTTATCCACAAGCCATACTTGCTTAATTGAAGCGGCAAATAGTGTAACGGCTTCATGAAATGATATTTCATCTGTATTTTTATGTAAAAAACTGTATATCTTCTTTAATTGAATCATAAACTCATTATAATTAGGTCTTCAAATCCGCCCGACCGCGGCGCATGAAAAATCGCCTCGCATCAAATCTTCGAGAGCCCTTCGTATCCCGTATCTCTATTAAAACAAACAGGCATCCGGGGATGCCTATTTGTTTTGGCAGGGGCACAAAGACTCGGGAACTCGCGCCGCACGCATAGTTTGGGCAGACTTTTCGGATTCCTCAGGCGCGCGGCGACCGAAATATCCGCCTGCGGCGAATATTTTATGAGAGTTCTCGTGTCACGTTCGTCCACGAAACACAAAAGGAACATCCTTCGGATGTTCCTTTTGTGTTTGGCAGGGGCACAAAGACTCGAACTCTGGACACGCGGTTTTGGAGACCGCTGCTCTACCAACTGAGCTATACCCCTGTATTCTGTTGTCGCAAAAAGTTCTATGCAGTAAAACCGAGATTCAGCCTTACGACGGAGTTGTGCGCACCGCGCCGAACTCGGGAACACGGTAAGTGAGTATGCAATTAAAACCTACGCTATACCGTGTTCATTGCAGTACGCGCACGGCACGAAGCGGTGCCGGACGCAATGTTTTATCAAATAGAACTTGCAGGAATTATTATACCATAACTCTTTTTATAATGCAATAGCTTTTTTTAATTTTTGAATTTTTCCGAAAAATCGCGCGTATTTTCGAGCCTCGTCAAAACATCCGACCCGCAAATCTCCCGGCATCCGGACTTTAGCATCTCTCGACTTTTTTCCTTTTTGCGCAAACAATTTAATGTGAGCTTTGCTGCATTTCTGCAAGTTACCCCCGAAAAGCCCTGTTTCAAAGTTTTTCGACTCTCTTTTCTGATTAATTTTGATTATTACAAAAAAATTTATAACAAATAATCGCAAGGCTATTGACAAACGCTTCAATCAGGTATAGAATGGTAGACAGTAAAAGCAGTTAAAACCCGATCCGGATAAATTCCGTGGATCGGACACCGCTTTTACCACTACCGACGCGCAAAAACGCGCGGAAAAAGGAAGAAGGCAGGAACAATGACAGTGGAATGCAGAATGACAAAGTCCTATATCAGGACGGACGAAGAGGAGGATACGCCGGTTTACGGAATCAGTTTTTTCAAGACGGGCAGCTCCGAAAGGGCGATCAGGGATTTTTCCGACGTTTTTCTTTCGGAAGACGAGGCGGCGGAATTTTGCGCCGGCATAAACGAGAACGACCTCGATGAGATCCACATAGACGAGATCATACAGGACGCGGTAAACATAATTTCTTTCGTCTGATTCCGAGCAACCTTGCAAAAGATTCCATAAATCAGCAGATAAACGCCCCTTTGTCTGTTGATTTATGGGATTTTTTCAATCGATTTCAAGAAAATTGTTGACAGCTGCCATAAAGTGGTATATAATGGTGATAGTTGGAATTCTTTGCTAATCCCCTGCCGAAATTATCTAAATATAATGAACCCGCCGAAGCGGGCAAACAACCATATAACAGAAAGGATGCTTTCGCACGGAACGAAGGCGGGACGCACAAATGAAGGTCATAGAATATCTGAAGAAATTTTTCTCGAACATGGCGTTCATGTTCAGGCGCACATGGAAATACGCCAAAAGCAAATATTTTTTGATGATCCTCGATTCGGTGAAATCTACGGTGCAGCCGTTCGTGCTTCTCATAATTCCGAAATATATTCTCGACGAGCTTGCCTCCGAGCGCAGAGTGGATGTTACTCTGCGATACATAGCCTATTACGCCGCCGCCGTGGTGGGCTTCAATCTGATCTCGCTCATAATAAGCAGGTTCGGCTCGGATCAGAGCATGAAAATAGATCACCGCGTAGCCATGGATCAGCACACGAAATGGCTTCACATGGATTACGACAAATTCGAGAACGGAAGAGTCCGCGATCTCGAGGCACGTTCCGTCTCGGCGGCGGAGCCTCGGAATTTCGCCGAGGATAAGGTACTCGGCTTTATCTCGAACCTGATTCGCCTCGGCGGATATACCTACATAATCATGTCACTTCACCCGATAATGATCCTCTTCATTCTCACGGTCATCGCCGCAAACACGCTTATCGCAAGGCGCAGTGCCAAGCTCGGCTACGAATACACCACGGCAATGACTCGTCTGTCTCGCCGCTTCAACTACATATTCCGCACAATGGTAGATTTCAAAGTCGGCAAGGACGTGCGCATAAACGGTGCCGACAGCTGGCTGAAAAGTAAATTTGAAAAGGAATCCGAGGAATACATTCGGGATCACCGCGCGCAGCAGAGAAAGCTGCTCGGCATAAACACGCTCTCCGACATAATAGGACTCATACAGACCGTAGTGATGTACGGATACTGCGGATACCTTGCGATCTCAGGCGGGATCACGGTCGGATCGTTTACGGTGTTCCTCGGCGCACTAACCGCGTTCACCGGAACCTTCAACGAATTCGTTAAACGCTTCCCCGCGCTCGGACTGCTCTCGAAATACATCGACGACTACAGGGAATTCCTGCGCTGTGCGGAGCATGAGGGAAAGGAGCTTGAAACCTCCGACATCTCCGCGCTTCCCGAGCACTGCGACATCGAATTCGTAAACGTATCCTTCAAATATCCGGACACCGACCGCTACGTCCTTAAAAACATAAACATTAAGATAAAAGCGGGGGAGCGGCTGTCGATCGTCGGCTACAACGGTGCCGGCAAATCTACATTTATAAAGCTGCTCTGCCGGTTCTACAAGCCCACCGAGGGAAAAATTCTGCTCGGCGGAGTCGATATTTCGACCTACCCACTCCCCGAATACCGCCGGCGGCTCGCCGTGGTGTTCCAGGATTATCAGCTTTTTTACATGTCTGTCAGATACAATATCGTCCTCAACCTCGAAGAGGACCCGGAGCGCGTGAGAAAAGCGCTCGCCGAAAGCGGTATCCTCGAAAAGATCGAAGGGCTGGAGAACGGAATCGACACCTCCTACGGTCGGATCCTGTACTACCATTCGCGCGACTTCTCCGGCGGCGAGACGCAGAAAATCGCCTGTGCAAGAGCGTACTACAGGGATTCGCCGATCGTCATCCTCGACGAGCCGACCTCGGCGCTCGACCCCGTAGCGGAAACACAGCTTTACGGGCGCTTCAACGAGATCATCGGAGACAAAACCGCCGTCTACATTTCACACAGACTTGCAAGCGTCAAGTTCTGCGACTCAATCGCGGTGTTTGCCGACGGCGAGCTTGTCGAGCGAGGAACGCACGCCGAGCTCATGAAGAAAAACGGGATATACGCGGACATGTTCACAAAGCAGGCGCACTACTATATAGAAAACGGAACAGACGAAGAGACAAGCGAGGAAATCACGGCGTAAGTGCCGTGCAATACCTCATGCCGCAAAAAGAAAGGAAGCTTTCGCCGCGCGAAAGCATTGCAGGATTATGACAAAGGAAGAACGCCGCGCAATGCGGCTTGAAAGAAAGCAGAACGCAAAGGAAGCGAAGGAAAAGAACCGCGAAAACTGCGGAACGCTGAAGGAACAGTACGCCAACCTCTGGTTCATATACAAATTCATATTCCGCACCTCGCCCAAGCTCGTTTTCATAAGAATACCGCTGCTCATGCTCCAGACCGTACAGGCTATGGTCTCCATATTCTTCGTACGCGAGATCATAAACGAGCTGACAGAGGGAAAGAGCATCCGGCGCGTGATTGTCCTCGCCGGGGCGATGGCGCTGACCGCATTTGCGCTCAGCACCTTCTCCGCCTTTTTGGGAAGACGCGACTCGATTGAGGGGGACCGCTTCAACTTCAAAGTGCAGAAATATCTCGCCGAATCGGTCATGGAGATGAGCTACGAAACGATCGAAAACCCCGATATGCAGAATTACGTCAGAATGGCGCAGTACAACCGATTCGGCATCGCACTTCAGTACACGACCGCGGTGGTGTCCGGAATATTCAACCTCATCGGAGTCGGCGCGATCGTGTTCACGCTCAATCCGACGGTCATTCTGATAATCGCCGTGACGAGCACGGTGCGTTTTCTGCTTGAACGGTATCAGAGAAATTTCCCACGCCTGTTTTCCATGCGCCGTATACAGTATCTGCGCAACAACGATTATTCCCTCGGTCTGATGAGAGATATCAAGTTCGGCAAGGAGATTCGCATCGCAGATATCGGGGACTGGCTCGCCGGATTTGCCGAAGAGACGTGGAGAGACAAGCTTTTCCCCATTGATAGGGAATTTACGAGAAAGTACCTCGGCTTCGGCAACATAAACAGCATTCTCGGTGCCGTACAGGATATTCTCGTGTACACGGTGCTCGCCCTCGAGGTAATATTCAGCGCGATGACCGTCGGCGACTTTTCCATGTACCTCACGGCGGCGAACACCTTCTCCGGCGCCATCATGGGCGTTGCAACGAACTACTCCTACCTCATGCTGGAAACGACATGGTACATCAAGGATTACCGCCGCTGCCTCGATCTTGTAAAGAAGCAGCGCGAGGAGGGCGGAAAGACTCACATCGGGGTTCCCGCAAACGCCAAAATAGAATTCCGCGACGTCTCCTTCAAGTACCCCGACACGGATAACATTGTGCTCAGCCATGTAAACATAACGATCGAGGCAGGAGAAGCGCTTTCCGTGGTCGGTATCAACGGTTCCGGAAAGACAACCTTCGTCAAACTGCTCTGCCGGCTTTACGAGCCGACAGAAGGCGATATCTTCATAAACGGCGTGAATTCCAAGGATATCCCGCTGACCGAATACTACCGCCTGCTCGGAGTGGTGTTCCAGGACTTCTCGCTCTTCAACTTCACCGTCGGCGAAAACATAACCATGAGCACGGAGCACGACGAAGAGCGGCTGCGCGAGAGCATAAAAAAATCCGGGCTTGAGAGCAGGATCGAAACTCTGCCGCACGGCACCGACACATATATGTTCAAGGAATTCGAGCCGGACGGGATCGAGCTGTCCGGCGGCGAAGGACAAAAGGTCGCAATCGCGCGTGCGATATACAAGGAAGCGCCGATCGTCGTGTTCGACGAGCCGACCTCGGCGCTCGACCCGATTGCCGAGTACAACATATACCGCAACTTTCACGACCTCGCCGAGCAGCGCACCGCCATCTACATCTCGCACCGCCTTTCGTCTACGAGGTTCACCGACCGTACCGCCGTCTTCGCAAACAACACGATCGCCGAATACGGCACGCACGACGAGCTGATGCGGATCGAAGACGGAATATACAGGAAGCTGTTTCTCATGCAGGCACAGTACTACCGTGAATAATTACGAGAAAGGACACCGAACTTGGACGAAAAAATAATCTACAGCATAAAAGACATCGCAGTCAATCCCGATTTCGTCGGAGTGATAGTCGCGCCTCACTCCGACAGCTACATCTTTGAGGACCCATCCGAGGTGCCGGAGGAGGTGCGGCAGATAACCGATCACTTCCGCAGCGGCACGCCGCTTGATTACGCACTGCTCGACTGTACAACACACACAACGCTCGCAACGGTGAATTTCAGCCGCATCGAGGGGCTTAATTTAATGGACAGCGTGTTCTTCTTTTTCTGCATCGTCTGCGAAAAGGAGACCGACGCCGCGTTTTCGATCGAAACCATCTCCAAACAGCGGCTCTGGATAAACGGAAAGATCGCCGCACTATGCTGCACGAACCGCGACACCAGCCGCCAGCTTTTCACACTGACCCTATCCGCCGGAACTAACGTAATTTGCTTTCAGCAGCATGATTCATATTCGTCGTTCCTGACAACGGTGCGCTTCACCCCGCTTGAATACGAGAATTCCCTCGCGCACAACTCCATGGTGAAAAACAATTTCCACTATAAAAAGGGCGAGATCGCAGCGGAATTTGACGGAATCTTCCTTCAGAGAGATGAGTTTCAGATAAGCTGCACTCCCGTGGATTCGGTCAATCTCGACCTCAATGAACCGGTCACGCTTTCGATCGAGGACAGCATAACGGGAGAAGTGATGTATTCAAGGAAGCTGCGCTTCTTTGAATACATCCGCATCGACCTTTCAAAAATCCCCTTCACGAAGAAATCCCCCTTCCACCATGCGCATGCCGTTCTCCGCGCAAGGACGCGCGGCGGCGGCGAATACGCCCACTCCATAGACGTTTTTCCCGTCGTTCCGTGCGATTACATGAAGCAGACGGAGGACAGGGCGCGCCGGGCGCTTGAAGACCCCTCGATCTCCGAACATGCCGCCGCCTGCCTCCGCTACAATCTCGCCTGCATCTACCACTTTCCGGAGGACGACATCATAAACTTCCTCGCGTGGGAGGCTTTCGAGCGTGAGATCTCCATGATCGAGCGCGGCGAATACGACACATATCTGCAAAGCCCCGGAGCGAAAAAACTCTACTATTTCACCAATATCGACGATCAGTGCATGAGGTACTGCATCTGCCTGCCGAAGGGATTTGACCCCGAGCGAAGATATGCACTGCTTATCATAAATACGATAACCTCCGCCGACGGCTCGATGTACTCATATTATTTCGAACGCACAGACGCTTTTCCCGACCTGATCGTCGCGGATATCCACGGCAGGGGGATGACGACCGGCAGCTACGTCGGGGATCGTTCGTTCAGAGAGATCCTCGCCGACATAGAAAAGCGGTACCGTATCGACGAGGACAGGATATACGCCATGGGGCAGTCAAACGGCGGATACGCGACATGGACGCTCGCGGAAAAAAGTCCCGACCTCTTCGCGGGGATCTATCCGTCGACCGGATACCTGAACCCGAACGAGGTACGCAACCTTTCAAATATGCGCGTCCGCTTTCTGACCTCGGACGCCGATCCCGGTCATATAAAAAATACGGAAGGTGTCGATGCGTTCAGGGACTGCCTGAAGGATTACGAATGCACGACATTTCACAAGCTGATGCACAACGTGTTCGAGCAGGTGCAGTTTGAAGAAAACGCGCTGCGTGAGCTCCTCTCGGCGAAGCGCGATCCGTGGCCCGACGAGGTATGGCTCGATACTCACATGAACCGCTACGGACGCGCATATTGGGTCTCGCTTCACTCGATCGAGAGCGGTCGGATATACGCCCACATCCACGCCCGCACGGACGGGGACAACATTATCGCCGAGGCGGAGAATACAAGCTCTTTCGCGCTCACGCTGCCGCCGAAGCTCGATCCCGAAAAAACGCACGTCCTGCTGAACGGCAGAGACTATCCCCCCACCGGGGAAAGAGAGCGCCGATTCGAGAAGCGCGGCGGGGATTTCGCGGAGTGCGAAAAGTTCACCGAAAACACAGCGCCGTACAAAGGCACCGGGCTTGTTGACGGATACATCGCGCTGATGAAAACGGTGAATCTGTGTCCGGAAAGCAAGATTCTCTCCGATATCGCAAACGCGATCAGACTGCCGAGATCGAACACCTACGACGGAGGTGAAGCGGCATCGTACTCATTCATTGACAGAGATGCGGACAAGCTGAAGGACGCGGAATATCTCCGCGGGCGTTCGTTTGCAGTCGTAACAAAACGCCCGTCGGAATATACGTCGGACTTCGCGGCGAGCGTCGATCGGATGCTTGAAATACATACGGATGCCGACGGATACGAATACCGCGGCGCGCGCACGGACGGTCCGTACTGCGTGATGCAGATCGCCCGGAGCCCGTGGAGCCCGACGTGCTCCGTTCTCCACGTCAGCACGAACGATGAAGAAACGGCAAGGAAGAACGTCTTCACAAAGCGCATCCTCCTCCCATCCTACATCAATGCATTTCATCCGTATTACAACAGCTGCGCCATGATATTCGACGGACACACATACAAACGGATCCTCGATTACGGCTGCGGCATCAAAGAGCTGTCGCCGCGCAAAAATTCCTGACGCCGCTCAGCTTTGCGGACGGACGTTCATCGAATCACGGGAGTCGAAAACCGAGCCGTTCGCTTCGCAATCAAAGGTTAAACTCCTCGCTTCGCAAACTCGGGTCCTCTGTGCAAGCTCATTTCCCTCCGTACAAAAAAACAGAGGAGAAGCCTGAGCTTCTCCTCTGTGAAAAACAATATTACGGTTTTTTCCGATCACCGTTCCGACCGTGCGGAGCGTTTCGGAATTCGAGACATTCCGCGATTACTCGCCTTTTGCCTCGTCGTCCTTCTTATCGTCAGCATTTGCCTCGTCAGCCTTTGCGCCGCCCTTCTTCTTGGCAACGATGATGATAACAACAACTGCTACAACGACAACTGCGCCGACGATGATGAGCGCGATAGCCCAACCGGGAAGTCCGTCATTACCGATGTTGCTCATGTCATTCGGGGTATTGACCTTATCGGCAGCCTTGGTGGTAGTCGGAGCGTTTGTGGTCGTAGGAGTGCTGTCGGGAGCCTTGGTGGTGGTATCGGGAGTCGTAGACTCGGGAGTCTTATCATATGTAGCTGCGGGAGTTACGGTATCAGACTTAAGAGTAACAGCGTTCGGACCGCCGACAGTCTTAGGAGCGTCCTTGCACTGACCGCCGCAGATTCCCGTACCCCAAGTGAGCCAGGAGTCAGCGCCGGAGCCGGAGCCGTTAAGAACTACGAGAGCCATACCGAGAATCTTGTCAGCCTCGGGAGTGAAGTCCTCACCGATGGTCTTCCACGGAATAGCGATCTCATAAGTGGTGGTGCATCCGAAATCTTCTTCGCTGTTAGGATCGTTGGGAACGGTGGTGATAGCGCAGAGAGTGTCGGTCATGATCTCTTTAGCTTCCATGTCGTAAGCCTGAACGACCTTGCCGCCGTTTACAAGAGCAAAGCCCGCGTTGATAAGGTTCTTTGCATTCGCCCAAGCATTCGCGCCGTTGTCCTTGTAGTTACCCTTGCTGAAAACATATTCGTCGGTCAGATAGTTGAAGCCCGGAATCTTCTCTTCCATGCGGCTTGCAGGTCCTGCGGGATCGATACGGGTCTGGAGGCAGTCGCCGTTCCAGATTTCGTCCTTGCTGTGGGTGTTTGCGAAACCGTCGATATCGTTAACGATCGCACCGATATAGAAATACTCGTCGTCCCAACGGAGCCAGAGGTCATAGCTCATCTCGAGCTGAGCCTCGTTCGAGAACTCCATGTAGGTGTTGGTGGGGCTGGGAGCCTCCTTGTCATCCTTGTTAGCTGCCTCCTCGCCCTTTACAGTGACGGTCTTCTCGCCCCACTCCTCAGTGGAGAGCGTTCCGTCTATAGTGGGCTTCGACGCAAATTTGAGAGCGTCGGCATCAACGTTCGTTCTTGCTGCGAAAGCCGGGATTGCCAGCATTGCGGAAAGCATGACCGCGCAGAGAACAAAAGCCAGAAACTTCTTCATCATATCCTCCAAAATTTATTATTGTGCGCCGTTATTTTCGTAACAAGCCGTTAACCGCGCGCACATATTCACGGTCTTATTTTATCACATGCAAAGTGCAATGTCAATACATTATCTTTCATTTTATCAACCAAACTGTCTAATACCGATAAACAAAAACTCTCGAACGGCAGATTTTGCCTTCGGGAGTTTCCTTTTTTTCATTTTCGATGCCCGTCCCGACCGCCCAAACGCCATATTCCGCACACCGGCCGTACACCATGTCCTTCCTCCTCGCCTCGACACGCGCCCGACCTCGCGGCGCGCTTTCCCGTATCTTCGCTTCCGCCCGCACAGCTTCCGAGCGCAAAAAATCGCGGCGGAGGAGAAAACAGATTGCTGTTTTTCCTCCGCCGCGCGGAAATGTTAAAGTTTATCGGAATCCACGCAATTTCTCACGCGAAACCGGAGTCATTTTCCGTAATCAGACAAGAGATCTGATGAGAAGGATGATGTCCTTCATGTTGACGCTTCCGTCGCCGTTAAAGTCAGCTGCAGCCTCATTGATCGTGAGACCGGACCAGCCTGCCTGATAACGGATAAGAAGGATAACGTCAGCGTTGTTGAGCTTGCCGTCGTCGTTCATATCGCCGGGGGTCATGTTCTTGGGCTTCTCGGAGTAGTAGCCGTCTTCACTGTTGACATTCATCGGATCGTAGTCAACGATGTTTGCCCAGTCGCTCGCGCCCTTGCAGTTGCGTCCGATAGTGCTGGTGAGGAATGCACGGTCGGTGGTGGAAATGTTGTAGTCGGCGAGATCCACATTACCGGTGTTCTTCTCAATATTAAAGGTAAGATCGGTGGTGATCTTGATGTTGTCAACGATCGCCTTGCCGCAGTTGTAAAGGATCGGAGCAAGCTTGTTAAACTTCGGATCCTCGGAATTTGCGGGAACGGTAATGCAATCCTTTTCTGTCTCAACCGCGAGAGCACCGTCAACGTAGAGAGATGCTTTCTTTCCTTCTATCTTGAGAGTGAGTCTGTGCCATGTAGCGGGAACAAGTGCTCCTGCACTCTCATCGGTGTTGGGAAGCGTCCACTCATAGGGAGCGGAAGCAAAGATGTCGGTGCATCCGTTCTCCCAGCCGAAGTTACCGATTACCCATGACTTCGAGTTGTAATCGTAACCTGCGAAGGTGCCGTACTTGGCATTTTCTTCGCCGTCCTTGCCGCCGAATACAAATCCGACAACAGTGGTCTCGGGGTTAACGGGCTTAACGTCGCAGAGAGCGACTTCATACTGCATGATGACATTGGAGCCTGCATCGTAGCGAACGTCATCGGCAGACATGTAAGCCTGACCGTAACCTACTGCGAGAACCTGATCCTTATACGGAACGGGGTCATTAACGGGCTCATACTCGAGGAGTCCGTCGACCTTTTCACCGGTGAGAGCGTCCGTGCCGACGAGAGTGATTGCCTGAGAACCGCCGTAAATGTTCGGATTCAGCTTGCCCTCCTTGTTGGCTTCGGTATCATCCATCGCATAAGTTGTTCTGTCGGTGATACCGGAACCCCACTGAAGGAATCCGGACCAATCCTCGGAGGCAGAGCTGGAGTTAAGATAAACAGCGGACATACCGAGAACCTTGCCGATACCGTAGGTTGTCTTGTTGATAGGCTGATCGCCTCTGATGATCATATCCCACGGAAGAGCAACCTCGATGGTAACGAGCTCACCGGTCGCTGCGGGAGTGACCTCCATAGCAAACTGAGCGATGCTGTCGTGGTTCTTGTTCTTCTTGGTGAGGTCGCCGAGACCGGAATCCATGTCGTAGAGCCATCTCGGCTTAGGATCCTTGGTGGATGTGGTGTTGATCGCACATCCGGTGTTCATAAGGTTTTTGACATCTGCCCACGGCTTATCGTACTTTTCCTTGTTGAACGCGGTCACGGTGTGGTCGTAACCATCCTCTGCAGCTGCCTGAGCGGAGTTCGGACCCTTGTCGTCAACACGGAACTGGAAACAGTCGCCGTTCCAGATATCGCCGCGGCTTCTCTTGTTGTAGTAGCCGTCGTAGTCGTCGATCTCTGCTGCAATGTAGTAGTAGTCATTATCCCAACGGAGCCAGATTCTGTAATTAAGCTGAGCGTGATCGCCGGCTTCCTCTTTCTCATTCCACACGGTGGTGTTTGCTGCGCTTACTGCGGTTGCATCCTTACCTGCAGCTTCAGAGCCCTTTACCTCAACGGTATAATTGCCCCACTCTTCAGCAGAGATTACACCGTCAAAGGTAGGCTTATTTGCGCCGAAAGCAAGAGCATCGAAGTCCTTGTTCGACTGCGCTGCTGAGGTAGGGAGGACGCAAAGCGAAGCAAGCATCACACATACCATCAGAAACGAAAGTACCTTTTTCATTTTTTTCTTCTCCTTACAAAGTTGCATGAGTCTTCATGCTTAGTGTATATATATTCTATCATCTCTTTTATTCAAAGTCAATAGTTTTCGAAAATTGAGTTTAACTTTTTGTGCAAATACATGAAAAAAGAAACTCCGCATACCGTGATGCGGAGTCTCTTTTTCATAATTAAGACAACACAAACGTCAAATCTGCCCGGAATCGGACAGATTCCGGCTCACTCCTCGCCGTCTTCGCCGTCGCAGACTTTCTTTCCGCAGGCGGGGCAGGTAAGCTCCGAGGGTTCGATCGACTCGTCAAAGTAGATCTCCTCGTTGCAGTGAGGGCAGAACATCATACGGAAATCGTCGTCGCCGCAATCCTCGCCGCAGTCGCAGCAGTTTCCGTCGCATTCCTCATCGTCGTCGTAATAATCGTCGTCGTCCTCGTCGCCGAAGAGATACTCCTCGACATCACCGAGATCGGAATCGACCTCTTCGATGTAGTCGTTGAGCTCCTCGAGATCGGAATCGATCTCATCCATGGAGGAGTCGATCTCGTCGATCGCACCCGCCATCTCGCCCACAAGGTCGATCAGCGCGGTGATAAGCTTGCCCTCAGCGCTCTCTTTGTCGTAATCGAGACCGTCTGCAAGCCCCTTGATATAAGCACTCTTTTCGGAAATTGTCATTTTCGTCCGTTCCTTTCCTTATCATGTGCCGCGGCATGCATACGCATTGCGGTCACGTTGTTTTATGCGGTCAAAGCCGCATTCGTGCAATTCGGAAAAACCGGGCACCGCACTCAAGCTCTTTCGAGATATTCTCCGGTTCTGGTGTCGATGCGGATAACATCGCCCTGGTTGATGAAGAGCGGAACCTTGACCTCGGCTCCGGTCTCGACGGTCGCCGGCTTGGTCGAACCGGTCGCGGTATCGCCGCGGACGCCGGGCTCGGTAGCGGTAACCTCAAGAGTAACGAACATGGGCGGCTCGACGGCAAATACGTTTCCGTTGTAGGAAGCGATCTTGCACATGTCGTTCTCCTTCACGAACTTGAAGTTTGCGGAGAGCTTGTCGGCGTTGAGCGGAAGCTGCTCGAAGGACTCCATGTCCATGAAGTAGTAGAGATCGCCGTCGTTGTAGAGATACTGCATCTCGCGGCGGTCGATGCGCGCGTCCTGGAATTTGTCGGTGGGGTTGAAGGTCGTTTCGGTGACCGCACCGGTGATCACGTTCTTGAGCTTGGTGCGAACGAATGCTGCACCCTTGCCCGGCTTAACGTGCTGGAATTCGATGACCTGCATGACCTGTCCGTCCATGTCGAAGGTTACACCGTTTTTGAAATCGCCTGCTATTACCATAAAATAAAGCTGTCCGCCCTGGAGCGGGGGACACTCCTTTCAAAAATAATTTTTATACAGTCACTGATATTTTATAACAAATCCTTTCTTTTTGCAATAGGAAACGCACATTTTTTTGCAAAGCGGGGAAATTTATTTGAAAGATCGGAAGAAACGGGCGCATCTCTCCCCCGAAACGGGGATCGCGCGCCTCATTTTTCGCAAAATGAGCGGGAGCGGTGGCGCGTCAGAGAAAACGGGAGGCGGTCTTCGGGCGGCGAGTGCATTTACTTTGCCGCACATCCGCGCGAGTTTTCCGAAGTCCTTCCGTCCGCCGTGCCCTCCCGCGAAGCCGAAAAGGGAGGGCGCAAAGCCCTCCCTTCCCCTTTCGGGATAATACCGTATTTTTCGTCTGCGGAAAGCTCCGCCCGCCGTCCGAAAATCAGACTATGCCCTGCGCCATCATCGCGTCCGCAACCTTGAGGAAGCCCGCAATGTTCGCGCCCGCAACGAAGTTGCCCTTCATTCCGTACTTCTCGCACGCTTCGGAGACGTTCTTGTAAATGTTCGTCATGATCTCGTGAAGCTTTGCGTCAACCTCCTCGAACGTCCACGAATAACGCGCGGAGTTCTGGCACATCTCGAGTGCGCTCGTCGCAACGCCGCCGGCATTCGCCGCCTTTGCGGGTCCGAAGAGGATTCCCTTCTCGAGGAACATCTCGGTCGCCTCGGGAGTCGTGGGCATGTTCGCGCCCTCGGCCACCGCGAAGCATCCGTTCTTTATAAGCATCTCGGCACCCTCGGTGTCAAGCTCGTTCTGCGTTGCGCACGGGAGCGCGATATCGCACGGAATGCTCCAGATTCCCGAGCAGCCCTCATGATACTCCGCATCCGCGTGAACGGAAACGTATTCCCTGATTCTCTTTCTATCGACTTCCTTTAGCTTCTTCACAAGCGCAAGGTCGATTCCGCCCTTGTCGCAGATGTATCCGTCGGAATCGGAGAGCGCAACGACCTTCGCGCCGAGCGCGGTCGCCTTTTCGCAGGCGTAGATCGCCACGTTTCCGGAACCGGAGATCACCACGGTCGCTCCCTTGAAGGACTTGCCCGCCGCGCGGAGCATCTCGTCGGTGAAGTAGCAGAGACCGTATCCGGTCGCTTCGGTGCGCGCAAGGCTTCCGCCGTAGGTGAGTCCCTTTCCGGTGAGAACTCCGGTGAACTCGTTGCGCAGTCTCTTGTACTGACCGTAGAGGTATCCGATCTCGCGTCCGCCGACACCGATATCGCCCGCGGGAACGTCGGTGTCCGCGCCGATGTGCTTGGAAAGCTCGGTCATGAAGCTCTGGCAGAAGCGCATCACCTCGGCGTCACTCTTGCCCTTGGGATCGAAGTCGGAGCCGCCCTTTCCGCCGCCGATCGGCAGTCCGGTGAGGGAGTTCTTGAAGATCTGCTCGAAGCCGAGGAACTTTATGATGCCTTCGTAAACCGAGGGGTGGAAACGGAGTCCGCCCTTGTACGGTCCGATCGCGGAGTTGAACTGGATGCGGAATCCTCTGTTCACGCGGACCTTGCCGCTGTCGTCGACCCACGGCACGCGGAATTTTATGACTCTCTCCGGCTCGACAAGACGGTCGATTATTCCCGCTTCGACATATTCGGGATGAGCCTCGATCACGGGCTCAAGCGTTTCGAGAACCTCGAGCACCGCCTGATGAAATTCAATCTCGCCCGGATTTCTCTTCTTCACCGTCTCCATAACGCCGCAAAGATACTGATTTTTGAGTTTCATATATTTATTTCCTTCCTTCGGTATTTGTACACCGCTCACCGAAGAGCGAACACCGCATCGGATTTGACTGAAATCCGAACGATTCCTGCACACTGATGAATTAATTATACGGCAGACAGCGCCGTTTGTCAATAAAAAATTGCGTGAAATGAATAAATTTTCTCTCAAACTTGCAAAATGTGTCGTTTTTTGGAGCTTTGACGAACGCATTTTCGCCCCCCGCGATCCGAACGGAAAATCCGTCGGAAAGACACCTTCGCCCGACAGCGCGCACCTGCGGGGAAAATTTTTTCGGCGGATGAGGGGAGCGCCGTGCGCAAGTGTGCCTCCCGGCAAAAAACAATTCCGGCGAAATTCCGCATCTCCGGTGAGATCCTCGCCGCCCGTCGGTAAATGAAAAAGCCGCGCACGGACGAAATCCCGCACACGGCAGCGAAAGCGCAGACGCGGAGGCACAGCCGCCCCGCAGTCACGCGCAATTTGTGATTTATAATAATGAAAGAAAGCGTGCAAATCCCCTCTCGCCTGCAGTCGAGGATAACAACCGCCGTGCAAAGCCCCGTGAAAATCCGAGCGCAATGCCGGACAGGCCGCCGGGAGCTGCGCCCACCGAACCGCAAATCGGATATCCGCCGCCGACAGGCGGAAGGCGGACAAACCAAAAAGCACCTGCATAGACGGGTGTCCGTAAAACAGTTAATCCTCCGTATGGCTTAGACCATGCGGAGGATTTGTTTATGTCTAATCTTCAAACTTGCTGGAGGCAAACGGTTTGTCAAAACCGTTTGCGGACGGCAAGTCCACAAGGGATAGCCGCATAAGCGGTGCAAGGGGGGTGTAGCCACCTTGACGGAACGAAGTGACGCAACATTCCCGGTCGGGCAGTTTTCTTCTGCTGACCGGGAATGAAGCTCCGCAGG
>JABLTO010051257.1_pt1 | contig 106130 bp, 97 predicted proteins | sample 7160091 | NCBI WGS metagenome assembly JABLTO01 (sample SAMN14651225, study PRJNA627086) | human gut metagenome | isolation source: feces | host: Homo sapiens | reverse complement strand
GCATAGAAAAAGCCCGGAAAATGGCGTATTTCCGGGCTTTTTTAGCATTATTAAGCTGTAGATTATCGCTTGCTGAACTGCGGAGCGCGACGAGCTGCTTTCAGGCCGTACTTCTTTCTTTCCTTCATTCTGGGGTCGCGGGTCAGGTAACCAGCTCTCTTCAGAACGGGACGGAATTCGGGGTTGACCAGCAGCAGGGCGCGGGAGATGCCGTGACGCAGTGCGCCAGCCTGGCCGGTGACGCCGCCGCCGGTGACGGTAGCGATGATGTCAACCTTCTCGACCATTTCGGTCAGGACCAGGGGCTGACGGGTGATGCGCTTCAGGGTATCCAGGCCGAAATAATCGTCGATGTCGCGGCCGTTGATGGTGATCTTGCCAGTGCCGCCTTCGTACAGACGAACGCGAGCGACGGAGGACTTGCGGCGGCCAGTGCCATACAGGTAAGGCTTCTTGCTCTTATACATGATTCATTTCCCTCCCTATATTATTCCATGACGATGGGCTTCTGAGCGGCATGGCCGTGTTCAGAACCACGATAGACGCGCAGACGGGTCAGAGCGGCAGCGCCCAGGCTGTTCTTGGGCAGCATACCCTTGACAGCCTGCTTGACGGCGAATTCAGGACGCTTCTGCATCAGGGTGCCATAGGAAATCTCTTTCAGGCCGCCAGTCCAGCCGGAGTGGTGACGATAAAACTTCTGAGTCAGCTTGTTGCCGGTCAGCACAGCCTTGTCCGCATTGATGACGATGACGAAATCGCCGCAGTCAACGTGGGGGGTGTACTCGGGCTTGGTCTTGCCGCGCAGCAGGTCAGCGGCGGCGACAGCGGTCTTGCCCAGAGGCTTGCCAGCTGCATCCAGGACGTACCATTTGCGTTCCAGGTCGCCCTTCTTTGCCATATAAGTGGACATATCCAAAACCTCCATTGTTCTTATGAAACAAATTACGTTAAAACAAAATACACGCCGGTTTGCGGCCGAAAAGTACCTGGCGCAAACCAGCGTATATAGTTATAACATAGTGTTTCCCGTCCTGTCAACCGGATTTTTCGTTTTTTTAATTTATCTTTTCCAAATCTCACTCAAACTTCATTTTTCTCTATTATACTCTCGTTTCCTCGTTTTCATTTTTCAAATTTTCACCCGCTCCGCACCAGCCAATTCAGCATCAGCAGCAGTCCGAACCCTGGCGCGCCCAGCACCCCCAGCACCAGGGCGTTGCACAGGTTCACCCCCAGCTGGACGCCCAGCGCCCCGCCGGTCTGCGCCAGCAGTGCCAGCACCCCGGCACCGGCGGCCGTACGCAGGAGCAGCTTGACCGCCTTGACCAGCACCTTCCGGAGCATGATGAGGAACAGGAGGCCGGCAAACACCCCCAGCCCCCAGAGCACCTGGGTCTCCACGTTCATCTGCCGCCGCCCAGCGCTTTGACCCGGCGGAGGAGGTAGGTGTACCGAGCCTGAAGGGCTTTGATCTCAAAGACAGCGGATTCCACCAAGTCCGGGTCCTCCACTGTATCAAACTGCAAATACGCCTGCTGCATCAGCAGTCGGGTGTGCTCCAGCCCGTCCATCAGGGCGGAACGCTCTTCCTCCTGGCCGCTGGCGGCCTCTTTTTTCCGCCCCAGCGCCCGCAGTACCAATTCTGTCATTGGGTCGCCCCCTTTCTGTCGTTAGTATATCTCGCCATTTGGTCAATTATTCCAATCTCACCAGAAACCACATCCGCCAGCACCCATTTCCAGCCCTGCACGGGCATACCTTCCGTCCCCCGCGCCATACTACCCTCAGACAGCGCGGCAGCTGCCGTCCCCGACTCATTCGGCGGAGCGACTCCTCCCCAGCGAGTCCACATCCGGGACAGCGCCTGCGGCAACGTCGATGAGATAGGGACACGCGGCGGCGGGGTATCTGCCCGCTGCGTGTCCCACGGGATATTCTACCTAAGAAGCTGTTTGGTTTTGCGCGAGATTTCGGCACAGATGACTGAATCCTGACAGGAGGGCAGATTTCCCTTGCAAATTCGACCCAGAGGGTTATAATAAACTCATAACTGAATAGGCAGAGTAGGCGCACGTGTGTTTGCGGTTTTGTCGGAGCCTTCCGGCCGGCCGCGCCAGTACCAGTGAGACGGGGAGTTGCTCACCGGGCGAATGGGTCCCCCACCCGACAGTGCGTGTGCCGCATCCCGCTGCCGCATACCAAATGAGGTATCGTTCTGCGCAACAGATTCGGGATGTCTGGCTCCACGCCATGACATCCTTTTTTGCTGTGCCCCCTCCTTTTCTATGCAGCGTTCTGTCACAGTTTCCGGCTGGATGCCTTGGCGTCCCACCGGCTGTGTACCTTGAAAACTGGATACATGAGCTGAATCACACCATTTATCCACTTATTTTACCTGTAGAATTTTTTCCTGTGAATCTAGGTAAATTCACCATTGATTTTTCTGAAAAACGGACTATGATATAGGCGGAAATCGGGGAAAGGTATTTTTCCCCCGTCCGTTTCCACCCTATATCACACATTCTGTTTTAATGTTTATCTTCCAGAAGGTACATGCCCAATCTCGAAGGATCAGAGGAGGATTTATCATGAAAGCATTTCAGTACACTTGTAAAGCGACCCTGGGTCTGCACGCCCGTCCTGCCGCCATCCTGGCTACGGAATGCACCGGTTTGAAGAGTGCGGTGACCATTGAAAGCAACGGAATGTCCGCATCCGGCACCGACGTGCTGGCCATCATCGCCTTGCGCGCCAAGAAGGGCGACGTCCTGAACATCAAGATCGAAGGCACTCCCGAAGAGGAGGAGCACGATTATGCAAGACTGCAAGAGGTCTTCGCCCATATCATCCCCACGGACAACAACCTGAACGTGTTGAAGGTGGCCTTCTACGGCACCAAATCCTATGACAAGATCTTCTTCGAAGAGCTGGCCAAGGACAAGGGCGAGGGCGCTTACAACTGCGATATCACCTATTTTGACAGCCGCCTGACCGCCGAGACCGTCCACCTGTGCCGTGGCTTTGACGCGGTGTGTATGTTCGTCAACGACGAGGCGCCCCGGGCGGTCGTGGAACAGATGAAGAAGAACGGCATCCGCCTCATCCTGCTCCGCTGCGCCGGCTTCAATAATGTGGATCTGGACGCCGCTAAGGAATGCGGCATCACCGTCCTGCGTGTGCCGGCCTATTCGCCCTATGCGGTAGCGGAACACGCCATGGCCATCCTGCAGGCCGCCAACCGCCGCATCACCAAGGCGTACAACAAGGTGAAGGACAACAACTTCGCCCTGAACGGTCTGCTGGGCACCGACCTGCACAACAAGGTGGCGGGCATCGTCACCACTGGCCGCATCGGCCAGTGCATGGCGCGTATCTGCAAGGGCTACGGCATGACCGTCCTGGCCTGGGACGCCTATCCCAACAAGGCATTGGAGGAGGAAGGTCTGCTGACCTACGTCTCCAAGGAGGAGCTGTTCCAGCGGTCTGACCTGATCTCCGTCCACGGCCCCCTCATCATGGGCGAGGGCGGCACCTATCACCTCATCAACGACAAGGCCATCGCCATGATGAAGGATGGCGTCATGCTGGTGAACACCGCTCGCGGCGGGTTCATCGACACCAACGCCCTCATCACCGGCCTGCGGGCCGGCAAGTTCCACGCTGTGGCGCTGGACGTCTACGAGGGACAGGACGAGGTGGTCTATACCGACCACTCCGATGACATCCTGAGCAACGATGTGGTCGCCCGCCTGACGGCCTTCCCCCAGGTGGTCGTCACCTCGCACCAGGCCTTCTTCACCAGAGAAGCCTTGCAGGCCATCGCAGCAGATACGCTGGAGAACGCCCGCAACTTCCTCCAGGGGCTGCCCTATGGGAAGGCAGAAGTCGTCCGCTGAGGTACTGTCACAGGGAGTCACAGCAGGCTTTCCACGCTAGACAATTTCAAATGTAACGTTGGACTGCGTACCGGGTAAATGGACTCGGTACGCAGTCTTTTTTTCGGAACGCTGACAAACCCTATTACATTTATCTATCTTCGCATGTTATGATAAGGAGGTCATTCTCATGAATCGCACCCACACCCGTACCTTGGCCACGTTGGCCTTGCTCTGCGCCATGGAGATCGTCCTGGCGCGGTTTTGTGTCATCTGGATCACCAACAGCATCAAGATCACCTTTGAAGCCATCCCCATCCTCACCGCCGGTCTCCTGTTCGGCCCGGTAGCTGGCGCTGTGGTGGGGGCGGTATCGGATATTTTGGGGGCTGGCCTGCTCTCCGGTCTGGGCTGGCTGCCTGTCCTCACTGTCACCCCCACCCTGCTGGGTGTCATGGCCGGACTGCTGCGCCCCCTGGTCTGGAAACGCCTCACCCTGCCCCGCCTCCTGCTGGTCACCGGCCCCGGCTTCGTGCTGGGCAGTATGTTCTGGACCACCTGGTGGCTGAGCACCCTCTACGGCACCCCGCTGCCCGCGCTCCTGGCCGTCCGCGTGCCCCTGTACTGCGTCATCGCTGTGCTGGATACCCTGGTGCTCTTTTTCCTCTGCCGCAGCGGCGTCTTCCGTCGCCTGGGACTGTGGCCGGAGCAAGCCTAAGAAAGAAGGAATCGTTTTATGAGTTACGCCGAAACACTGGCCTATATCCACTCCGTCAAATGGCAGGGCAGCAAGCCCGGTCTGAGCCGTACCCGCGCTCTCCTGGGCGCCCTGGGCAACCCGGAACGGCAGCTGCGCTTCGTCCACATCGCCGGCACCAACGGCAAGGGCAGCACCGCCGCCTGTATCGCCAGCTGCCTCCAGGCTGCCGGTTGGCGGGTAGGGTTGTACACCTCCCCCTACATCAATCGGTTCAATGAGCGGATGCAGGTCAACGGGGTCCCCATCTCCGACGAGGATCTGGAAGCGCTGGTGGATCAGATCCGCCCCATCGCCAACACCCTCACCGACTCCCCCACGGAATTTGAACTCATCACCGCCCTGGGCTTCCTTTACTTCCTCCAAGCCCACTGTGACATCGTCGTATTAGAGGTAGGACTGGGCGGCGCGCTGGACTCCACCAACGTCATCCCTGCCCCGGAAGCCGCGGTCATCACCGCCCTGGGGTTGGATCACACTGCCGTCCTGGGGGACACCATCCAAGACGTAGCTCGCGCCAAAGCAGGCATCATCAAACCCGGCTCCCCGGTCATCTCCTACGGCGGTGTACCGGAAGCAGACGCGGTCATCGCCGCCGTCTGCAAAGAACAGGACTGTCCCCTCTACCCGGTGGATTTCAGTCAGTTGACCCCGTTGCCCAGCGACCTGAGCGGCACCCGCTTCTCCTTCGGGAACCTGGAAAACTTGGCGCTCCCCCTACTGGGCAGCTACCAACCCTACAACGCCGCTGTAGCCATCACCACCTTAAAGGTGTTGGATCAGCGCGGCTGGCACATCTCCGACGCCGCCATCCGGGAGGGGCTGCGCAAGGTCCAGTGGCCGGGACGGTTTGAGCTGCTGCGCACCGAACCGCCCTTCCTGCTGGACGGCAGCCACAACCCCCACGGGATGCGTGCCACCGCCCAGAGCCTGCAGGATCGGTTCCCCGGTCAGAAGTTCACCTTCCTCATCTCCGTCATGGCGGACAAGGACGTGACCGGCATCCTCACCCCCATCCTGCCCTTGGCCAAGGAGTTCGTCACCGTCCGCGCCAACCTCCCCCGTGCCATGCCCGCCGAGGAGCTGGCAGTGCGCATCACCGCCCTGGGCGGCAAGGCACAGGCGGCACCCTCCATCCCGGACGGCGTGGCACTGGCCCAGTCCCTGGCGGGAGACCACGGCCCGGTCTGCGCCCTTGGCACCCTCTACTTCTCCGCCGACGTCCGCCAGGCATTGGCCGAGCAGAGCCATTGAAATCCCATACAACTTAGCAATCCAAATCCCTGTCTGATACTTCGGCAGGGATTTTTTTCATCGTATGATTTCTCTGAAATTCACAAACAGTTTACATGGGGAACCTATTGACATTGGGATTGCATGGTGCTATATTATCTTTAGCACTTAGAGAGGTTGAGTGCTAATCCAGTAGAAAGGGCAGGTGAATGAGATGAACATGACCGAACGCAGGAAACGCATCCTCCGCGCGGTAGTGGAGCATTACATTGAGACGGCTGAGCCGGTGGGCTCCAAGATCATCGCAGACCTGGCCCAGTTGGATTGTTCCTCCGCCACCATCCGCAACGAGATGGCGACCCTGGAGAAGATGGGGTATCTGGAACAGCCCCACACCTCTGCCGGACGCATCCCCTCCCCTGCCGGTTATCGGTTCTACGTGAACGAGCTGATGGAAAAGCACAAGCTGTCCATGCAGGAGACGGAGCGGATCAACGAGGCGATGCATTTGAAGATGCGGGAGCTGGATCGGGTCATCGACCAAGCCGGCAAGCTGGTCAGCCAGTTCACCAACTACCCCGCCTTCGCCCTCACCGCCGGTCGGGACCGCATCTATATCTCCCGGTACGACCTGCTGATGGTGGACCCCAACAGCTTCATCGTGGTGGCCATGACCAACACCAATGTGGTCAAGAACAAACTGGTGCACCTGCCCAGCAACATCACAGAACCTCAGCTGCAGCTGCTCAACGCCCTGCTGAACACCTCCTTCACCGGCAAGACCCTGCAAGAGATCACACCGGATCTGATGCAGGTGGCGGAAAAGGCGGCGGGCAGTTCCTACGGGCTGATCTCCCTGGTGGTTTCCTTCGCCATGGAGGTGCTGGATGACCTGGAACACAGCAGCATCCACACCGCAGGAGCCAGTCAGCTCCTGAATCACCCGGAATACCAGGACGTAGACAAAGCCCACAAACTGCTGACCTATCTGGCCGACGACCCCAACCTGGCTCACCTGACCGCTCCCATGATGAGTGAGAGCGAGGTTGAGGGGCCGAAGGTGTTCATTGGACCGGAGAACGTGGCAGAAGAGTTGAAGGACACCAGCGTGGTGCTGGCCAGCTACGACATCGGCGACGGCATGAAAGGCGTCATCGGTGTGGTGGGGCCGACGCGAATGGATTACGCCAAGGTGACCGCCAAGCTGTCCTACCTGGCGGATAACCTGGGCAAGCTGTTCAACGGGATGTCCAGCAACTCCCTGGCTCCCCCTGCTCAGAAGGCGTTGGAGCTGAATCCCCCCTCTGAGCCTGACCCAAGTAAAAACGACTCCAACGATCAAGGAGGCTGACATAAATGGAAATGAATCAAGAAAAAGACAAGATGGCGCCCGAAGCCACTGCGGCGGAAGAGACCCCGGCTGAGACCGTGATCGAGGAACCCGTAGAAACGGAGGCTCCCGCAGAGGAAACCCCCGCAGCCGAAGGCGAGGACAGCTTAGCGGAAGGCAAAGCATCCGCCGCCCTGGCTCGTGCCAAGAAGGCACTGAAGGATCAGGAGGACGCCTACCTGCGCCTGGCCGCTGAGTACGACAACTTCCGGCGCCGCACCACCAAGGAAAAGTCGGAAGCCTACACCAACGCCAAGGCAGACGCCGCCCTGAAATTCCTCCCCGTTTACGACAACCTGGAACGGGCACTGAACCAGGGCACTGAGGACGAAGCGTTCCTCAAGGGCGTGGAGATGACCATGACCCAGCTGCTGGACGTGTTGGCCAGCCTGGACATCAAGCCCATCGAGGCCGTTGGCCAGCCCTTTGACCCCAATCTTCACAATGCAGTGATGCACATCGAAGATGAGAACTTTGGCGAAAACACCGTGGCCGCCTGTTTCCAGACCGGCTTCATGATGGGTGAAAAGGTCATCCGGTTCGCCATGGTACAGGTTGCAAACTAAACCACTCCCGTCCCGCAACTGGGACACGTAACTTTTGTTAACAATTATCTTTTCTATATTAGGAGGCAACATTATGTCTAAGATTATCGGTATTGACCTGGGTACTACTAACTCCTGCGTAGCCGTTATGGAAGGCGGCGAAGCTGTCGTTATCCCCAACGCGGAAGGCAACCGCACCACTCCCTCTGTCGTCGCATTCTCCAAGGACGGCGAACGTATGGTAGGCCAGGTGGCAAAGCGTCAGGCTATCACAAACCCCGACCGCACCATCAGCTCCATCAAGCGTGAGATGGGCAGCGACCACAAGGTCACCATCGACGGCAAGCAGTACACGCCTCAGGAGATCAGCGCTATGATCCTGCAAAAGCTGAAGGGCGATGCTGAGGCTTATCTGGGCCAGCCCGTCTCCGAGGCAGTCATCACTGTCCCTGCTTACTTCACCGACGCTCAGCGTCAGGCAACCAAGGCCGCAGGCAAGATCGCCGGTCTGGAAGTCAAGCGTATCATCAACGAACCCACCGCAGCCGCTCTGGCTTACGGTGTGGATAAGGAAGAAGCCCAGAAGATCATGGTCTACGACCTGGGCGGCGGCACCTTCGACGTGTCCATCCTGGACATCGACGACGGCGTCATCGAAGTTCTGGCTACTGCCGGCAACAACCGCCTGGGCGGCGATGACTTCGATAAGTGCGTCATGGATTACCTGGCAGCTGAATTCCAGAAGACCAACGGCATTGATTTGACCACCGACAAGGTCGCGATGCAGCGTCTGAAGGAAGCAGCCGAAAAGGCAAAGATCGAGCTGTCCGGTGTCACCACCTCCAACGTCAACCTGCCTTATATCACCGCTGACGCCACCGGCCCCAAGCATCTGGACGTGACCATCACCCGTGCAAAGTTCAACGAACTGACCAGCCACCTGGTGCAGGCCACCATGGGTCCTGTCCGTCAGGCTCTGTCCGACGCTGGCCTGAAGGCAGGCGACCTGCATAAGGTTCTGCTGGTGGGCGGCTCCTCCCGTATCCCCGCAGTTCAGGAAGCAGTCAAGCAGATCACCGGCCAGGAAGGCTTCAAGGGCATCAACCCCGACGAATGTGTCGCCGTCGGTGCAGCCATCCAGGGCGGCGTCCTGGGCGGCGACGTGAAGGGTCTGCTGCTGCTGGACGTCACCCCCCTGTCCCTGGGCATCGAGACCATGGGCGGTGTGTTCACCAAGCTGATCGACCGCAACACCACCATCCCCGTGAAGAAGAGCCAGATCTTCTCTACCGCTGCGGATAACCAGCCTGCTGTTGAAGTCCATGTCCTCCAGGGCGAACGTGAAATGGCAGCCTACAACAAGACTCTGGGCCGCTTCCAGCTGGACGGCATCGCTCCGGCACGTCGTGGCGTTCCTCAGATCGAAGTCACCTTCGACATCGACGCCAACGGCATCGTCAACGTCTCCGCTCAGGATAAGGGCACTGGCCATGAACAGCACATCACCATCACCTCTTCCTCCAACCTGTCCAAGGAAGACATCGACCGCGCTGTGAAGGAAGCAGAACAGTTCGCCGCCGAAGACGCAAAGCGTAAGGAAGAAGTGGATCTGCGCAACAACGCTGACCAGCTGCTGTATCAGTGCGACCAGGCCGTGAAGGAACTGGGCGACAAGATCACTCCCGACGAGCTGACCAAAATCGACGACGCCAAGAAGAAGCTGGAAGAAGTGCTGAAGGGCAACGATTCCGACGCCATCAAGAACGCAAGTGCTGAACTGGGCGACATCTTCCAGAGCATCTCCGCTCGCGTCTATCAGGAAACTGGCGCAGCAGGCGCTGCTGGTGCAGCTGGTGCTGGCGCTGGCGCCGCAGGTGCTGGCGCTGGCGCCGCAGGTGCAGGCGCTGCCGGTGGCAACGCAAACGGTGGCAAGGACTTCTACGATGCCGACTACGAAGTAGTGGACGACGACCAGCAGTAATTTTGATCGCCCCGTCTGCTCCTGACAGAACAGAACAAATACCCGTGCTCCAGAGCCGCCTGACCGGCGGCTCAGCGGGGTTTCAGACGGACGGCGGAGGCTTTTTCCGCCGCCCGTCTCAGAGCGTTGAGGCGGCTCTTTGGGAAGCTGCCGCCTGGATAAGAAGGTGAATTTATGGCAGATGCAAATAAGAGAGATTATTACGAGGTACTCGGTGTAGAGAAGAACGCGACCCCTGAGCAAATCAAAAAAGCATACCGAAAACTCGCCAAGAAATATCATCCCGATATGAATCCGGGAGACGATGAGGCCGCCAATAAATTTAAGGAAGTCAACGAAGCGTACGAAGTACTCTCCGATGAGGACAAGAAGGCCAAGTACGACCAATTTGGCTTCGACGGATTAGACCCCAACTTCGGCGCCGGTGGATTCGGCGGCGGCTTTGGCGGCTTCGATTTCGGCGACATCCTCTCCTCCGTCTTTGGCGGCGGTGGGTTCGGCGGCTTTGGTGGCGGCGGCGGTCACGACCGGAACGCCCCCATGCAAGGCCCCAACCTGCGGGAAGTGCTGCGGCTGACCTTTGAAGAGGCCGCTTTCGGCTGTGAGAAGGATCTTCCCATCGAGCGGATCGAAGCCTGTAAGGAATGTCACGGCAAGGGCACTACCGACCCCAACGGCGTGCAGACCTGCCAGCGCTGCCACGGCACCGGTGTCATCCAGACCCAGCAGCGCACCCCCTTCGGCGTCATGCAGACCCAGCAGGAGTGCCCGGAATGCGGTGGCGATGGACATATCATCAAGAACCCCTGCAAGGTGTGCAGCGGCCGTGGTCTCGTCCGCCGTCGCACTACCGTCCATGTAAAGGTTCCCGCCGGCATTAACAACGGCCAGGCCATCAATATGCACGGTCAGGGTCACGTGGGTCGGAACGGCGGCCCCAACGGCGACCTCATCATCAGCATCGCCGTCTCCCCCCATCCCATGTTCACTCGGGACGGCTTTGACGTCCACTACACCCACCCCGTCTCCTTCGTAGACGCCACGTTGGGCGGCGAACTGGAGATCCCCACCATCGACGGCAAGATCAAGTACAACCTGCCCGCCGGCACCCAGGGAGACACCACCTTCCGCCTGAAGGGTAAGGGTATCCCTCGCCTGAACAAGAGCGGCCGTGGCGACCAGTACGTGACCGTGAGCATCCAGGTACCCACCAACCTGAGCGCCGAGGCAAAGAGCGCCCTGCGTGCCTTTGACAGCGCCATGAAGCACAAGGAAGCCCACAAGAAGGGGTTCTTTGACAAGGGGAAGCGGAAATAATCTCTGATCTCGTTTTCAAGTGAGCGTCCGCAATGACCCAAGGCATAAAAACGGACGCCCGACTTACCAATCCTACCGGACACCGAATCGTTTTGATTCGGTGTCCACTTTTTTTGACAAATCCCACGGCAACAGTTACAATGAGTTTATCAATCTACTTTTTCACTGGAGGTTTTTCCCATGTTTTACGCAGACCAGCATATGCACTCCAGCGTATCCTTTGACAGCCACAGTCCCCGCCCCGACATGGCCGCCGCAGCAGTCCAGGCGGGCCTTTCCGCCCTCTGCTTCACCGACCACTATGACGTGGTAGACGAGCATGGAACCTTTGTCCGCACCTACGATTGGGCCCCCGCCCACGAAGCCCACGCCCAGGCCAAAGCCGCCTGGGGCGACCGCATCCTTTTGGGATTCGGCATCGAGGTCGGCAACGCCCCGGAGGATTTCTCCGCCGCCGAACAGGTCATCGCGGAACCGGGGCTCGACCTGGTCATCGGCTCCATCCACAACAGCTCTGCCGCCTTGCAGCACCAGGATTACTACTACGCCAACTTCACCTCCCCCGCCATGTGCCATCAGTTCTTGGACGACTATTTTCAGTCCATGCTCCGCCTGGCCCAGTGGGGCAAGTTCGACACCCTGGGGCACATCCCCTACCCTCTGCGCTATATGCGGGACCGGGACGGGCAGGACGTCTCCCTGGCACCCTATGCGGGCATCATCCGGGAGATTTTAAAGGCAGTCATTGCCTCCGGCAAGGCCATTGAGCTGAACACCTGCAAATATCACCCCGGCTCCGCCGCCGACTACGAGGGCATCCTGCGTGCCTATCACGAGCTGGGCGGCGAGCTGGTCACCGTAGGCGCAGATGCCCACTCCCCCGAAAACGTGGCACGCGCTTTCCCGGAGGGGCATGAGCTGCTGCGGCAGTGCGGCTTCCGCTACGTGACCCAGTTCATCGGCCGCACCCCCCACCCCATTTCCCTGTACAAAGAGGAGGATTTGCATCATGCGTGAGATCACCTGCGCTGAAATTACCGCCAAAGTGCGGGATCTGTGTATCGAAGCCAACTGCCAGCTGCCCGGCGACGTGCGCAGCGCCATCTGTGCCGCCTGCACCCAGGAGCGTTCCCCGGTTGGCCAGTCCATCCTCCACGACCTGGTGGAGAACTACACCTACGCCGGGGAACGGAACCTGCCCATCTGCCAGGACACCGGCATGGCGGTGGTGTTCATCGACCTGGGGCAGGAGTGCCACATCACCGGCGGTGCCTTAGAGGACGCCGTGAACGCCGGTGTGGCCGCCGGCTACACCGAAGGCTATCTGCGCAAATCCATGGTCAGCGACCCTCTGCGGCGGGTGAACACCGAGGATAACACCCCCGCTGTCCTCCACCTGCGCCTGGTACCCGGCGACCAGCTGTCCATCACGGTGGCCCCCAAAGGTGCCGGCAGCGAGAACATGACCACGCTGAAAATGCTCAAACCCACCACGCCCCTGGAAGAGGTGGAGAACGCCATCATCCAGGCGGTGGAGGACGCCGGTTCCAACCCCTGTCCCCCGGTGGTGGTGGGCATCGGCATCGGCGGCAACTCGGAACAGTGTACCCTGCTGGCCAAGCGTGCCCTGCTGCGTCCCTTGGATGAGCACAACCCTGACCCGCTGTATCAGGAGATGGAAGAACGCCTGCTGGAACGCATCAACAAGCTGGGCATCGGCCCCCAGGGTCTGGGCGGCACGGTGACAGCGCTGGCGGTATCCATCCTGCCGGCTGCCACCCACATCGCGCAGCTGCCCATCTGCGTGAACCTGTGCTGCCACGTCTGCCGCCATGCCCACGCAGTTCTGTAACCGCTAAAATTCGCCGGGAGTCCGGCGTCACAAGCGTTTTTCGCAGAAAAACCTTGGCGCAGGCGGAATTCATTTCCGCCGAGCAAGTGCAGTGACAGGGCTCCCACAAAGTAGTATACTTTGTGGGATGAACCTGCCTCCTTTGGTTGTCCCTTCTTCGTGTGAAATTTTCACCCACAAAAGGAGGAATCCCGATGGAACACGCCTGCGCCACCATCACCGTCTGCTTCGAGGAGCCGTTTTGGATCGCCCTTTACGAGCGCATCGAAGCAGGTCACTGCACCGTCTGCAAGATCACCTTCGGTGCCGAACCCAAGGATTACGAGGTCTATCAGTTTCTGCTGGATCACTGGCGGCATCTGCCCTTCAGTCCGCCTGTTCCGGTGGAACAAGCGGAACGGAAACGCCTCAACCCCAAACGGGCACAGCGGGAGATCAAGAAGCAGCTACAGCACACCGGCATAGGCACCAAGGCACAGCAAGCCTTGAAGCTCCAGCAGGAAGCGGGCAAGCAGGCTCGGAAAAAGCGTTCTCGGGCGGAGAAGGAAGCGGAACAGGAACGCCGATTCGCTCAGCGCCAGGAAAAGCGCAAGGCGAAGCACCGAGGGCACTGATTGCTCAAAAAAACAGCGTAGGAATCACTCCTACGCTGTTTTTCATGCGGTTTTATTGGGTTTTGCAGTAGCTGTCCAGCAAGGCCACTGTTTTGGGCAGCTCCTTCAGCTTCACCACCGTGTCTCGTCCCGTAATGCAATTCTGCTCCGAATCTTTGGACGCCATGATGAGGGCAAAGGAATCTTTGGAGGCAATACTGATGCTGTAGACGCGCGCTTCCTAGGTGATGGAGGTATCAGTGTCCTGCTGGTTATCGACACCGCCAAAGGAGGCTTCCTCTTTCAGCTGGGCGAACAGCACCTCCCGCTGGCGCTCGTCCAGCTTCACACTCTGCCCCTGGTCGCTGTACAGCACCGAGACCACCACGCTGGCCTGAGCCGCCTCCGGAAAATCCAACGCCGTGCGATAGGTATGCCACGCCGTCCCATATTGCACACATAAGATGATGGCGATAGCGATGAGAGCCGCGATCAGCCCTCGGCCGACCACTTTCTTCTTCATGACCGCTTACTCTTTTGCCCACATATAGGCGTACAGCTGGGTACGGCCGGAGAAGCGCTCCTTCTGCAGCAGCTCCCGCACCTCTTCCTTGGTGTACCAGGCCGCCTGGATCTCTTCCACCGGGTCGGGACTGGGGATGGGTTCCCCTTCGGCCACGCCCACACAGACCACGCCCATCTCGTCGCAGATGCCCTCGGCGCTGTAGGATTCCTTCATCCACTCGTCGATGCGCACCAGTTTCAGGCCGGTCTCTTCCCGCAGCTCTCTGGCCGCGCTGGTGTCCAGGTCTTCCCCTTCGTCCACCAGACCGGCGGGGAAGTTGTAGATGAACTCACCCATAGCCAGCCGGAACTCCCGATTGATGAGCAATTTCTCGCCGCTGGGGTCGTGCATGATCATGATGACCGCTTCCGGCTTGTGGTCGTGGAGCTGGTCGAACTGGGTCCGGTCCTTGGCACGGCTGACCATTTCGTAGTTTTTCATGCCGCCGTCAATGGTTTCATAGACGATGTCGTAACGGCTGAGGAACTTGCCCTCGTGTACTTTCTTCATGCTGACAAATTTCATCTAAAAAAATCCCCTCTCGATTTCAAAATCACTGCAACAGCTCCCGGAGCGCCTGGGCGACCCCGCTCTCATAGCTGGCCCCAGTACACCGGTCCGCCGCCTTCCGGCAGCTCTCCGTCGCGTCCGCCACGGCCACGCCGATACCGGCCATCTGGATCATATCAATGTCGTTATCCGCATTGCCAAAGGCCACGGTCTCCTCCGGCGTCAGCCCCAGCTGGTTCAGCACCCAGCCCAGGGCGTTGCGCTTGCCGCTGTGGGGGCTGGACAGCTCCAGCAGGTGGAAGAAGGACGAGGTGATGTACAGGTCAGGGAAGCGCTGTCCCAGCACCTTCCACAGCCGATCCCGCTCCGACTTGCCATGGGTCACCAGCTCGATGCTGTCCAGCTCGGCGTGGTGCTCCAGGATGAAGTCCCGGATATCCGGCACAGGCTTTCTGGTGGCTCGCAGGTATTTCGCGCCGTACTCGGTGCAGCCATAGGCCATCGGGTCGTCGTACATCTTTTTGTCGGTGTAGGCATGACCTGCCACAAAGGTCTCATAACTGACGTTTTCCTCTGCCGTGCAGTCCAACAGCTCCTTGGCCACCTCCGGCGGCAGGGTGGAACGGAAGGCCGCTTCCCCCTGGGGCAGGCGGTAGACGGCAGCGCCGTTGCTGGTGATGGCCCAGCCGATGCCCTGGATGTCCAGGACTTCCTTGGGCAAGGTGTCATAGGCTCTGCCGCTGGCGATGACAATCTCGATCCCCTGGGCGATGGCCTCCTCGATCGCCTTGCGATTTTCCTCCGGCAGTCTCCCGTCCTTGTCCAGGGTGGTGCCATCCAGATCCAGTGCGATACATTTGATTGCCATGGTCCTTCCTCCTTTTATCGTGCATATTCGTTCCATTCCAGTATAGCACAAATTTCACCCCTTGGAAATGTGGATTCCATCCTGCCGGGGAAAAAAGCGGAGTGGTTTGGCAAATACTACGTGATATGATATAATGTGAAATTACGTTGTCAAAAATGGATATTTACAAAGACGTAAAGGAGGAGATCCAGGATGGAAGACGCAAACCGACTGCCGCGCCAGCCGGCGGCAAACACCCGTGAGCTGCTGAAAAACACCCTGGGCATGGCATGGCCTGCCGTGCTGGAGAGCTTTTTCATTGCCCTGGCTGGCATGATCGACGTGAAGATGGTCAGCAACCTGGGCAGCTACGCCGTAGCCGCCGTGGGACTGACCACCCAGCCCAAATTCCTGGGTCTGGCCTTCTTCATCGCCACCAATGTGGCCTTGTCCGCCCTGGTCGCCCGGCGCTTGGGCGAAAAACGGCGGGAGGACGCCAATCAGGTCATGCTCACCGCTCTGGTCCTATCCATCCTGGTCTGCGCCGTCATCAGCACCCTCTGCGTCACCCTGGCCGATCCCATCATCGACCTGTGCGGCTCCCAGCCGGACACCCATGCGGCAGCTGTGACCTATTTCCGCATCATCATGGGCGGCATCCTCTTCTCTGTGGTCTCCATGACCATCAACGCCGCCCTCCGTGGCAGCGGCAACACCCGCATCGCCATGACCACCAACGTCACCTCCAGTGTCCTGAACATCTGCGGCAACTATCTGCTCATCGAAGGCCACTTTGGCTTCCCCGCCCTGGGCATCGCCGGTGCGGCCATCGCCACGGTCTTTGGCACGGTGGTGGCCTGCGGCATGAGCCTCTTCTCCCTGCGTCATCCGGACGGGTTCGTCAGCCTGCCCCATATCCTCAAGACTAAAATTCGCCCAGCTTGGAAATCGGTGAAAGAGCTGTTCCACCTGTCCGGGAACATTTTGGTGGAAAACCTGCTCATGCGCGTGGGCTTCATCGCCACCGCTCTGGTGGCCGCCTCTCTGGGCACCGATGCCATGGCCGCCCATCAGGTGGGCATGAACGTGCTGACCATCAGCTTCGCCTTCGGTGACGGGATGCAGGTGGCGGCAGTGGCACTGACGGGACGCAGCTTAGGCGAGGGGCAAAAGGAGATCGCCAAAACCTATGGCCACCTGTGCCAGCGCATCGGCATCACCATCTCCCTCATCCTCGCCATCCTCTTCGTGGTCTTCGGCCGCTGGTTCTATGGCCTGTACTTCCCGGACGAACCCCACATCGTGGAGTACGGCGTGGAGATCATGCGCTTCTCCACCCTCATCACCTTCTTTCAGATCTCCTCGGTCATCTATATGGGCTGCCTCCGCGCCGCCGGTGACGTGAAATATACCCTCTTCGCCTCGGTCACCAGCATCACCGTAGTGCGCACCGCCTTCACCTGTCTGCTGGTGCTGGGCCTGCACTGGGGACTGACCGGCGTGTGGCTGGGCGTGCTCACCGACCAGGCCTGCCGCCTCATCCTGGCCTATGTGCGATTCCGGCAAGGGCACTGGGTGGATTTGAAAATTTGACAAAATCCAGTTTTTTTCATTGACTTTTCCCCCTAAATCATGCTATTGTAGTACCATAATTGAAAAAACGTGACCTGCTGACGGGTTATGTGGAGCACCACAGTGTAGGTCACGAATGGACAAAATCGCCGACCGTCTGGGCAACATGAGATTGGTTCATGTTGCCCTTTTTTGTTCACCGCTCGCGGACACAAGAAAGGGCAGCACAAGAGAAATGGAGTGTGTTACCATGTTCAGAGAGGATTATTTGACGATTTGCGAAAACGGCCGGAAGAAGCTGGACTTTTTCCGCAGCCGCCCCTTTGGCTACTTCCTGTCCGCCATGCTGGCCGGGATGTTCATCGCCCTGGGCAGCTTCGCCGCCATGTGCATCGGCGGGTTCGCCACTGCCGCTGGCTCCACCGCCGTGAAATTCCTGGTCTCCCTGGTCTTTGCCGCCGCCCTGAGCCTGGTCATCGCCGCCGGGTGCGAGCTGTTCACCGGCAACAACCTGGTGCTGGGCGCCGCTTCCCTGAACCGGACTGTCTCCTGGCGAGACACCGCCCTCCTGTGGTTTGTGTGCTACGTGGGGAATCTGCTGGGTTCTTGGGTGCTCATCCTGATCTTCCAGGCCACCGGCATCACCGGCAACGAGGCGATCGCCAGTTTCTTTGTCACCACCGCCCAGAGCAAGGTCAGCCAAGGCGCGCTGGCCCTCTTCACCCGGGGTATCCTGTGCAACATCTGCGTGTGCCTGGCCGTCTGGTGCTCGGTACGGCTGAAAAATGAGGCCGCTCGGCTCATCATGGTGGTCTGGTGCATCCTCATCTTCATGATCTGCGGCTTTGAACACAGCATCGCCAACATGACCATCATCGGCACCGCCCTGCTCAACACCACCCAGGACGTCACCCTCTCCGGTTACGTATGGAACCTGGTCTTCGTCACTTTGGGCAATATGGTAGGCGGCACCGTCTTTGTAGCCCTCCCCTACCACCTGGTCGCCCAGGAAGGACAGAAGGTAGGGTGATCTTTCTAAGCAAATATCGATTATATTGTTCGTTCTCCTTGACTGCCTCACTGCCCCCGGTGAGGCAGTCACCCTTTTTCGCAAAAAACAGGCACGTCCCACGGACGTGCCTGTTTCTATCATCAACCTTGTCCCTGCAAACTGGAGACAAATTGCAGCGCGGAACGGGGGCTTCGGCTGGTGTGCCGTGCCTCCCAGCGGACGGCCAGGCGGTGCAGCTCCTGACGCTCCAGCTGGATGCCCTTGGCCTGTGCCATATCCAACGCCATTTCAATAAACTGCGGTTTGGTCAGCTCGGAAAACAGGATGCGCAGGCCGAACCGGTCGGCCAAGGAAGTCTTGTCCTGAATGGTCTCGCTGGCGTCAATCTCGTCGCCGTCCCGGTCGGAGAAGTTCTGCCGCACCAGGTGCCGGCGGTTGGAGGTGCAGTACACGGCCACATTCACCGGACGGGGCTCCAGGCCGCCCTCCAGGATGGTCTTCAGGGAGGAGAACGTACGGTCTTCCTTGTCAAAGGCCAGGTCGTCGATGAAGATGATGAACTTCTGAGGACGATGCGCCAAATCCCGCACCAGCTTGGGGATGTCGCACAGCTCTTCCTTGGGCACCTCGATGAGCCGCAGGGAGGCAAACTCCGGCATCCCCAGCAGCCCCTTGACGGTGGCAGATTTTCCGGTGCCAGACACACCGTAGAGCAGGACGTTGTTGACCTGCCGCCCAGACACCAGCAGGCGGGTGTTCTCCACCACCTGCTCCCGCTGGCGCTCGTAGCCGATAAACGCATCCTCCGGAACGAAATCCGGCTCCTTCACCGGGTGCAGTGCGCCGTCCTGCCAGACGAATGCCTGGTAACGGGAGAAGATACCGCACCCATGGGTCTCATAGAAGGCAGTCAGCGCCTGGAACGTTGGCAGCGGGCCATGTCCCCACTCCGGCAAGGTCTGCACGGTGTCCTGCCAATCCTCCGGCACCAGGGACGCCAGTTCTGTCTTAATTTTAGACGGTTCCAATGCGGCCAAATCCGCAAAAACGGTCAGATCCCGCTCTGCCGCCTGGGTGAGCACCGGGCCAGCTTGTCCATGGGCGGCCGCCTGAGCGTAAGAGGAAACGCCGTAGCGGAGCTGGTCCACCAAGTAATCGGCCAGGCTGTCCGTCCCCTCCTGGGTCAGTGCGTAAAAGGTCTCTGTATACTCCTCCAGGGCGGTCACGCCGTCCTGCTGCTCCAGTGCCCGGAAGAGCTTGGTCAGAACCGCCAGAGGTGGTAATTGCAGCAGGTGACGATAGACGGTGACACCGGCTAGGGCGGCGGAATGATTTTTCTTCACGGTGTATCCTTCCCCTCTGTCTGCGTCACAGCAGCCAACCCTTGGTCGGTCTGCTGATTCGCTTTTTTCTGTGTTTTTTTCTTGGCTTTTTTGGCCTTGGGCAGAGTCAAATGGATGGTCTGGGTCACGCTGTTCTGCTCCTTTCCCTCCATGGAAAAGGCAGTAGCGGTGATGTCCAGATCGCAGCTCTCCTTACAATAGGCCAAAATGTCCCAGTCCAGCTTTTCTCCCGGCTCCAGCATCGGCGACTCATAGATGGTCTGCCCGCCGGTGGACAGGGTGTAGACCAGGTGAAAGGGGCTTTTCTTCCAGTTGGTGAGGGTGAGCACCCGATTATCCTGGTTCACCTTCCGATCCTGGAACCGCGGAAATCTGGCGTACTCCTTCTCCACCTCCACCTGAGCGGGCGCGGAAGAGACCGCACTGCCATTCCCCAAGGTGCCGCAGCCGGGCAAAAGGAGCAGGGCGGCGGTCAGAGCGGCGGCGGTGATGCGATAGATATGACGTTGTTTGGTCAACGGGAACAACCCCTTTCTTTCAGATGCCAAGATTGGTTTGATTATACCGGATTCTGTATTATACCGGATTCTGTATCGGAATACAATGGCGACCTGCACAAATCCTGCCGTGAACCTGCATTGACGCCGCCGCTCCCCTTTGTTACAATAATGAGAATGACGGACAAGGAGGGCGGAATGATGGGACACGAGACGGAACTTTGCAATCACCTGGGACGCACACCGGAGGAACGGCTGCTGCTGCGCCGGGTGCTGGATCAGTCGGTGGGCGCCGTGCGCAAATGCGAGCCTTGCCGCACTCCGTTTTTGACCCCCAGAGAGTGTGCCCTGGCCAAACAGCTCATCGCCGCCCTGGGACATCCATCTCACCGGTTTGAAGGCGGCTACCCGGAAGCGGAGCGGCAAGTGTGCGTCTTCCTGCCGGACTGGCTGGACCCGGAGGACGAGCTGCCGGAACCCTATGGACTGGCCGCCCTGCGGGCGGTCTGGTACGAGGGGGATACATTGGGGCACCGAGACATTTTGGGTGCGCTGATGGGTCTGGGCATCCGCCGGGAGACAGTGGGCGACCTGCTGGTGTCTGAGCACAGCTGTGACATTCTGCTGCTGCCGGAGATTTTGCCCTATCTGCGGGAAAATTTCACCCAAGCTGGCCGGGTCAAGCTGAAACTGTCCGAAATCCCGCTGTCCGAGCTGTCCGTTCCCCCAATCGCCAAAAAGATCATCCACGGCACCGTCTCCTCCCTCCGGCTGGACGCTGTGGCGGCCACCGGATTCGGCACCAGCCGGGCGAAGATGACAGAAGCCATCTCCAGCGGCCGGGTGTCCCTGAACCATCTGGAATGCACCCACGCAGACCAGGCGGTAGCAGAGGGGGATGTGCTGGCCTGCCGTGGCATGGGAAAATGCCGGTTGGCGGAGGTGGGTGGACTGAGCCGAAAGGGGCGGGTGTCCATCACCGTGGAGCGCTATATTTAACAAGTTCAAATCTATTTTATAAAGGAGTGGCAAAAGATATGCCCGTAACGCAAGCACAGATCGACCGCATCAACCAACTGGCTCGGAAATCCAAGGCAGAGGGCTTGACGGCGGAGGAAAAAGAGGAGCAGGCCAAGCTGCGCCGACTGTACATTGACGCCATGAAGGAGTCCCTGCGGGGACAGCTGGACAACACGTACATTGTGGATGTCCACGGTAACAAGCGGAAGCTGCCGAAGAAGAAGCGTCCGCCTGAGGTATAACGGACGAACCCCGGTTGATGGTATCATCAGCCGGGGTGTTTTTTCGGACTCTAAAGCACAAAAGAAATGACCCGGTTCAATCTGCTATCTGCGGTGAACCGGGTCATTTCTGTTCTGCCTTAAAGTCGAGTTTCATGGTTGTCCATGCCTCCTTTCAGATTATGCTTAAATTCAGTGTCACACTTCACCGACCAGCCACCGTAACTCCTTGTCGGCTGACTGTTACCTGCACTTTGGAACCATCCCCCTTCTAACCTGTTCTTAAATCAGTTTCAGAATAATCTCCATTGGGGCCTTCCTCCTTTGCTTGCGGAAAGCGATTCACTTGTCTATGGCTTTTTTCTGCTTACACCCAGCGAATGACTGCCATAAAAATCATCCGTGGGGACTCAGTAGGTCATTGGACTATCCTCCTTAGTCGATCTGAATCGGGGCCTTATACAGAATCATGGGACTCACCCTTTCAAAATCTGTGCGCTCCGGCATTCAAAACTATTACTCCGACTGGTCTGCCGGTTTTTGATAGTCGGTTTGAATCACGAGTTGTACTTTGGAACCATCCCCTTTCTCACCGGTACTTAAATCAGCTTCAGAACTAGTGCCATTTGGCTCTCCTCCTTACCGAATCATGCGTGATAGGCTGTGAGAGAACTTACTATAACAACGGCTAAACTCAATTGCGCTTCACCGACAGCTGCCGCTATGAAGACTGCCAGTGGTTTGTCAGTTGTTCAATGGACTATCCTCCTAAACTTGATTTCTACATTCAGAATGAGCAGTGCGGGTACCATCCTGAAGGATGACGGTAGGCGGTGGATCTGGTCTTTGAGGAGTCAACCTGACCGTTTCTCTTGCCTGTTGTTGTCTGCTTCCTTTCTGTACCTGTAATATACCACATCCCCTGGTCTGTGTCAACCCTTTTTTTGATTTTCTTTGTTCATTTTGTGTTCATAATTATATTATGTTATCTCATTCATAGTGCATATCCCACAAAGGCGCAGACAGGTGGCGAAAAATCTCCCGTTTTTTGAATGGTGCCCCTGGGGCACACCTGTTTTTCTGCCAAACGCAATAGAAAGAAATCGAAAATTTGTACTTGACAAAACTCGTTCCATCCGCTACAGTGTGTATATGCACACGTGCTAATACACACTATGGATCCATTCTGAGAAAGGAGCGCCCTCTATGGCAAACATTCAACCGGTCCATTCCCCCTGCTACTGCATCAACTACCGCCGAGCGGCCAACACGCTGACGAAATATTACGACGCGGCCTTCGCCCCCATCGGCCTGACGGGGAACCAGTTTTTCCTGCTCAACAGCATCCAGCAGCTCGGCTCCTGCAACAAGAGCGAGCTGGCGCAATACACCAGCTTGGACCGCACCACCATCATCCGCAACCTGGACACGCTGTTGAAGAAGGAGCTGGTGGAGCCTGCCCCCGGCGCAAATCGCCGCAACAGCGCCATTCAGCTCAGCGAGAACGGCAGAAACGCCTTCACCTCCGGCCTGAGCATCTGGCAAACCCTTCAGGAGCAGGTACAGCAGGTGCTGGGAGAGGGCAATCTGCCCACCCAATGGGAGCTGTTCCACCGCATCGAAGCGTTGGAGCATCCGAACCCGTGACCCTTTTCATCGAGGTGATTTTCTTTGTTTAACGATTTCCTATACCACCTGCGCCAATACGGCCTGGACGTATCCACCAAGGAGTGGCTGACCTTACAGGAGGCGTTGAAGATGCAGCTCCACGGCTGTTCCATCAACGGCCTGTTCACCTTGAGCCGGGCCATCCTGTGCAAATCAGAAACTGAGTACGACAAGTTTGAAGTGGCGTTCCTAGACTACTTCCAAGACGTCATCCGCTACGTAGAAGCCAGCGGGAAGGACGACATCTCCGCCCAGATCCTGGACTGGGTGAACAACCCCGCCCGCAACGGTGCCCGCATCATCCGCAAGACGGCGGAGGACATCACGGACGAGATGCGCAATTGGACCCGAGAGGACATTGAGAAGAAGTTCCGGCACCGTCTGAAATCCCAGCGGAGCGAACACAACGGCGGCTACCACTACGTAGGCACCCACGGCATCTCCCCCTTCGGCAACTCCGGCTCCAACCCCAACGCCATCCGGGTGGGCGGCAAGCCCATGAGCCGTTCCGCCCTGCGGGTGGCCGGACAGCGGACGTTCCAGGATTTTCGGGAGGACAATGTGCTGAGCATCCGGCAGTTTCAGATGGCCTTCCGGCGGCTCTGCCGTTACTCCGAGCAGAACGGAGTGGAGGAGGAGCTGGATGTGGAAAAGACCATCCACGATACCTGCCAGAAGGGTGGCCTGCTGCAAATTCGGTATAAAAAGCCCCGCAAGAACAACATCAAGGTGTTACTCCTGATGGATTCCGGCGGGTCTATGGGGCCGTACAGCCAGCTTTGCAGCCAGCTCTTTCAGGCCGCCAGCCGTTCCAACCGATTCAAGGATTTGAAAACGTATTTCTTCCACAACTGCGTGGAGGAGTACCTTTATACCAATCCCACTTTGGAGGAGCAGTATGCAGTCTCCACTCAGAAGATTTTGCGGGAGTGCGGCGGCGAATACAAGGTCATCTTGGTGGGGGACGCGGCCATGGACATGAGCGACCTGACCTTCCACCCGTTGGAAACCACCCAGAACAACCAGGGCTTCTCCGGTCAGGACTGGCTCCGTGCCATCTTGCAGCAGTGCCCCTACGCCGTCTGGCTCACCCCCTTCCAGATGCCCAAGGACGGGCTGTTTGGAGACTGGGGGCAGACCTATGCCATCATCTCCGCCATGTTCCCCCTCTATCCCCTGACCGTACAGGGGCTGGAGCAGGCACTGAAACGGCTGCTGGTGAAGAACTGACGGTTGGAATGGAATTGTCTTCCGGTTCCCTTGCGCCGGGTCGGCTTTTCTGCTAGAATCAACTTTAGTTTGAAGGTTGACACAACGAGAGGTGACCGGTCATGTTTGATGAATTTTTCTACCTTCTGCGGCAATACGGCCTGGACGTATCCACCACCGAATGGCTGACGGTACAGCAGGCTCTGTCCCTGGGACTGCATCGTTCCTCCCTGACAGGGTTTTACGACCTGTGCCGGGCGATCCTGTGCAAATCGGAATCGGAGTACGACAAGTTCGACCAAGCCTTTGAGGAATTTTTTTACGATGTCTTCTACACTGCCACCGGCAGGCTGCGGGACGACCTGCCCGAGGACGTCCTAGCCATGCTCCAGCGCCCCAACCGGCCTGACCCCCTCCAGTACACCCACACCTTGGAGGAGGAAGCCCAGTTGGCCGCCCTGCGCCGCCGTGCCATGGAGGAGCAGGAGGGGACGCCCATCTACGAGGACTCCCAGGCACAGCTGGAGGGCGAGGTCTTTGACGGCTCCCACGACATCCGGCCGGACGACCTGCCCCAGGCAAATCCGGACGTCATCCAGGTGGTGCGCAAGCCCCGGCGGAAGCCTGGCCACGCCCTGCCCCTGTGGAATTTTAAGGATTTCCGGGAGGACAACGTCCTCAACATCCGGCAGTTCCAAATGGCCTTCCGGCGGCTCTGTCTCTACTCCGACCAATTCGGGCCGGAAGTGGAGCTGGACATCCAGCGCACCATCCACGACACCTGCCAAAAGGGCGGTCTGCTGCAAATCCGTCAGAAAAAGCCCCGCCGCAACGCCATCAAGGTCCTGATGTTCATCGACTCCGGCGGCACCATGACCCCCTATCACGACCTGTGCAGCCGGCTGTTCCAGGCAGTGAGCCGCTCCAACCGGTTCAAGGATTTGAAAATCTACTACTTCCACAACTGCATCGACGAGTACCTCTACACCAACCCCACCCTGCGGCTGAAATACGAGGTCTCCACCCAAAAGGTGCTGCGGGAGTGCGACAAGGATTATAAGGTCATCTTCGTAGGGGACGCCACCATGGACGTGAACGAGCTGATCTATCCCCCTGCCGAAGTGACCCGGAACAACCAGGGTTTCTCCGGTCAGGACTGGCTCAACTACATTCTGAAACGCTACCGCTCCACCGTCTGGCTCACCCCGATCCTGCGGAAAAAGGGCACCTGTATGGGCACCTGGGGCGCGGCTTACGACATCATCACCGACCTGTTCCAGATGTACCCCCTGACCGTGAAGGGGCTGGAAGACGCCATGGAACAGCTGATGGTGCAGAAATAACGGGGCACTCCATGATATAGGTGCCGGACATATAGGCCCGTCCCCAATCGTACATGGCGTTGATGAGGGGCGCTAAGGTCTGCCCCCGCCCGGTGAGGGAATACTCCGTCTTGGGCGGCACCACCGGGTAGACCTTCCGGTTGATGAGTCCGTCCGCCTCCACCGGGCAATTATACTTCTCTCGTTCCATCATCAAAACCTCCTAAGTATCCTTTTAGTTAGTACATTACAAAAAAGTGCATTCTTGCCCCCAGGATAGTTCGGTGCTACAATAAAGACACCAAAAAGGGAGCGGCATTCAGGTACCTGTCCTATTGGGGATCTGCACAATAAAAAGTCTGGTTTTGTGAAAGCCTACAATCCGAATGGTGCAAATCTTCAATTCCCCGCCCATTCTATTGCGAAGCACCCCTATTTCTGCTAGAATCAACTTTGTTTCTATGTTTCTTTGACACAAAAAACACGTTATATATGAGGAAGGAAGTCATATTATGAAAGGTACATTTACTGGCGCCAGCAACTATATCGCTGCGGAAGATCTGCTGGGTGCAGTCAACATCGCTATGGCACTGGAAAAGCCCCTGCTGGTCAAGGGTGAACCGGGCACCGGCAAGACCATGCTGGCTGAGGCCATCGCGGAAGCCCTGGGCAAGCAGCTCATCATCTGGAACATCAAGTCCACCACCAAGGCACAGGACGGCCTCTACGTTTACGACGTGGTGCAGCGTCTGTACGACAGCCAGTTCGGCAACGCCGGCGTAGACGACATCGCCAAGTATATCAAGCTGGGCAAGCTGGGCGAAGCCTTTATGGCCGACGAACAGGTGGTCCTGCTCATCGACGAGATCGACAAGGCCGACCTGGAATTCCCCAACGACCTGCTGTGGGAGCTGGATAAGATGGAGTTCTATATCCCCGAGACCGGTGAGACCATCAAGGCAAAGCATCGCCCCATCGTCATCATCACCTCCAACGCGGAGAAAGAACTGCCCAGCGCTTTCCTGCGCCGCTGCATCTTCCATTATATCAGTTTCCCCGACCGAGCACAAATGGAAGAGATCGTCCGTGTCCACTTTGACCAGCTGGATGAAGCGCTGCTCCAGCAGACCCTAGACGCCTTCTACCGCATCCGCGAGATGGACGACATCGAAAAGAAGCCCAGCACCTCCGAGCTGGTGGACTGGATCCACGCCCTTATGCTCAGCGGCATCCCCCAGGAGGATATTTTGCAGAAGATCCCCTTCGCCGGCGTCCTGCTGAAAAAGGATCGCGACCTGGAGGTCCTGCGCAATCGGTTGGGCAACTGATTCACTTATCCTGTTTGAAATGAGGTGATGGAGGATGTTTAGCTCATTCTTCTACTATCTGCGTGCAAAAGGTCTGGACATTTCCATGAAGGAATGGCTGACGCTGAGCGAGGCGCTGGAACTGGGGCTCCATGACTCCACGATGACCGGGTTCTATCAGCTGTGCATGGCCATCCTGTGCAAATCGGAAGCGGACTATGACAAATTCGGACAGGCTTTTCTGGAGTTCTTCCACGATGAAAAGGTGTTCGACGAGAACGGAGAGGTGCAGGAGCACATCTCCCAGCAGATGATGGATTGGGTCAACGACCCCGGCAGCCACATCCTGCGGCACTACAGCGAGAAGGACATCACGGAAGAGATGCGGAACATGGACCGCACCGAAATCGAGCGGCGGTTCCGCAAGGTCCTGAAGGACCAGAACCGAAAGCACGACGGCGGCAACAAGTTCATCGGCACCCAGGGCATCTCCCCCTACGGCAACAACGGCCTGAACAACAACGGCATCCGCGTGGGCGGCACCGGTGGCAAGCGTTCCGCTCGCCGTGTGGCGGGGGAACGGAACTTTAAGGACTTCCGGGACGACAACGTGCTGGACATCCGACAGTTCCAGATGGCCTTCCGCATCCTCCAGCGGTTCTCCAACCAGAACGGCGCAGAGGATGAGTTCGACATCGACGAGACCATCAACCAGACCAGCAAAAAGGGCGGCATCCTGCAAATTCGCTACAAGAAGCCCCGGCGCAACACCATCAAGGTCTTGCTGCTCATGGACTGCGGCGGTTCCATGGACCCCTACAGCCAGCTGTGCAGCCGTCTCTTCCAGGCGGCCAGCCGTTCTAACCGGTTCAAGGATCTGAAGGTGTACTATTTCCACAACTGCATTGAGGAATATCTCTACACCAGCCCCACCATTGAGAAGGAATACGCCGTCTCCACCTTGAAGGTCTTGCGGGAGTGCGACAAGGACTACCGGGTCATCATGGTGGGCGACGCCACCATGGAGAAGAGCGACCTGGACTTCCACCCCCTGGAGACCACCCGGAACAACCTGGGCTACTGTGGCCTGGACTGGCTGAAGCTGATGCTCCGGCGGTACGAGCATATCGTCTGGCTCAACCCCTACTCCCGTCCCATCGGCGGCTTCTTCGGAGAATGGGGCGAGACCTATGACCAGATCTCCTCCATGTTCGATATGTACCATCTGACCGTGGCCGGTCTGGAAGCGGCCATGAAAAAATTGATGGTCAAAAACTGACCCATCCCCCCATGTTTTAAACCACTTTCCCCATTTCATTGCGCAACGGTTTTCAACAGCATTTCAGCAGTTGATCTACGCATACCCTTCACACACTCATCAACCTGCTGAATATGCTGTGACCGCCCTTACAAACCAACCCGGCCGCAGCAGAATACATTCAGCAGGATTCCGTCATTTCTTGAGGTTCTGCCTATGTTTACTCCTTTCTTTTATCTGCTGCGCGCTCACGGCCTGAATATCACCACCCACGAGTGGCTGACCTTTTTGGAAGGTCTCAGTGACGGCCTCCACCACTCCACCATGAACGGCTTCTATCAGCTGGGACTGGCCACCCTGTGCAAGTCGGAATCCGACTATGACCGGTTCCAGCAAGCCTTTTCCGAATACTTCTACGACGCCGAAGTCCATACTGCCACCGGTGACATCCGCGCGGAGATCACCCAAGAGCTGCTCAACTGGCTCAACGACCCCAAGGTGCTCTACGAACGATTCACCCGGGACGACGTGACCGAGGAGATGCTCAACCGCACCCAAGAGGAGATCGAACGGATGCTCCGAGAGCGGCTGAAGGAGCAGCGCTGCGAGCACAACGGCGGCAACTACTGGATCGGCACCCACGGCATCTCCCCCTTTGGCAACGACGGCTACAATCCCAACGGCATCCGCGTGGGCGGGGTCAGCAAGGACCGTGCCGCCCTGCGGGTGGCCGGTGAGCGGACGTACCGGGATTTCCGTGACGACAATATGCTGGACATCCGCCAATTTCAGATGGCCTTCCGCCGCCTGTGCCACTACTCCGACCAGAACGGCCAGGAGGAGGAATTTGACGTAGCCCGCACCATCCACGACACCTGCCAAAAGGCTGGCATCCTGCAAATTCGTTACAAAAAGCCCCGGCGCAACACCATCAAAGTCCTCCTGCTCATCGACTCCGGCGGCTCTATGGATTACCACAGCCAGCTCTGCAGCCGACTGTTTCAGGCGGCCAGCCGCTCTAACCGCTTCAAGGAACTGCGGGTGTACTATTTTCACAACTGTCCCAAAGCGTATTTATACACCAACCCTACTTTGGAGAAAAAGTACCAAGTACCGATGGAAACGGTTCTGCGCAATTGCGACAAGGACTTCAAGGTGCTGCTGTTGGGCGACGCCACCATGGATATTGATGATCTGATCCAGCCGCCGTATTTTGAAACCAAGGACAACAAGGGCTACACCGGCGTGGACTGGCTCCATTATATTCTCCAGCGCTACTCCCACACCGCCTGGCTCAACCCCCGTCCCACCACTCGGCCAGTGATTTTCGGCAAAGAGAGTTACTCTCTCCTCTGCAAAATGTTCGATATGTATCCCTTGACCATCGCCGGGCTGGAATCGGCGCTGAAAAAGCTGATGGTCCGGGAGTAAGCCAACTTCATATCACTGCCTGGATAGACAGAGACAGGCCCCGTCTGATTAGACGGGGCCTGTCCGGCTGTTTTTCAGCTCCTGATTAAAAAACTTGAGAAAAGAGGTGTCCCTTTGTGGCATTGTTCTTCACCATCTTGCTGACCATGTTCATTGCGGAAATGGGCGACAAGACCCAACTGCTGCTGGTGGCCATGACCTCCCGCTTCAAACTGCGGGACATCATCATCGGCTCCGCCGCCTCCATTTTAGTCCTGAACGGACTGGCTGTGGGGGTCGGCTCCATCATCAGCAAATTCGTCCCCCTATACCTCATCAAAATCATCGCCGCGCTGGCCTTTTTCTTCTTCGCCTGGTCCTCCCTGTCCGGGGACGATGGGGACGAGGAAGAGGGGGCTGGGAAGAAAGAGTCCAAGCTGCCCATCCTGACCGTCTTTGGCACCTTCTTCCTGGCCGAGCTGGGGGACAAGACTCAGCTGACCGCCATCACCTTCGCCGCCAACGAGGGCATGGAGAATGCCATCACCATCTGGCTGGCCTGCTCCATCGGCCTGTTCGCCGCGGACATCATCGGGATGCTGGTGGGCTACCTGCTCAAGAGCAAGACCCCAGAGGGCTTCCTCAACGGCCTGGCCTTTGTCATCTTCGCCTTCTTTGGCTTCACCACCATGCTGGAAGGCACCGGCCTCCTCTTCGGCGACGGCGCCAGCCTGCGCTGGGTAGTCACCATCGCCGTGGCCGTGGTGTTCATCCTCCTGTGCGTCTGGACCCTCTGGAAACAGAAAAAGAAGGCGCAGTGATGCAAGCGCAAAACATCAAAAAAACGGCTCCCCTGTCTGGGAGCCGTTTTCTTGTCTTTATCCGCAGTTTGTTCCGTCCCTATCACTTGACACGAACCTGCTTCACCGCCGTCCACGCGGAGAAATAGTTGTTCTGACCGACCTTCTTCCAGGCCCGTACCTTCACATAGTATTTCTTTCCGCGTACCAGGCCGTTGATGGTCTTGGTCTTGCTGTGCGCACCGTTGATGGTCAGGGTCTTGCTGCCTGCAAAGCGCTTGTTTGCGGCGTAGCAGAGCTGGTAGCCGGTGGCCTTGGTGTTGGCCGACCAGGTGGCTGTCAGCTTTCTTGCCTTGGTGCTCTTCACGTGGAGCCTGGCCGGACGGACCACCCGATAGCGATGCCCCTCCGGCGTCAGGGGACTTGCCGCACTGCCATACAGCGCCTTCACCTTGTAGCGATACTTGACGCCATTGGTCACCTTGGTGTCCACCCAGGACGCCGTCTTGCCGTTGGTCACCTGCTTCACCTGCTTCCAGGTGCCGCTGGACCCTGCCGCACGGTAGATCTGATACCCAGTGGCATAGGCCGGCACATCCCAAGTCACCTGCACCCCGCTGGTCACATTTCTCACATTGGAGATCAGCGGCCGGGTGTAGCGCAGCAGCCACGACTGTGCCGCACTGGCTCTCGCCGTCCGGATCTCCAGGGACCCGCCGGTCTCCACCGCGTCCTTGGCAACGCTGAGGCAGCAGGTGGGGGCGCACTTGGGCATGAGGTAATAGTACCCGTCCTTGGGGCTGGGCAGGATCTGCCAGTACTGGCCAGCCTTGTCCGCCTTGGGATACTGGATGACCTTGGTGCCCGAGGCGGCAGAGGACTTGTACACGGTCAGATACAGACCGCTCTCCTCCACCATCAGACGATAGTAGCCGTTGACTCCCACCGCCTGGGCGCGGATCTTCATGGTATCCCGCTCTGTGTTATAGCTCAGGACAGGGACGCTTCCTGATTTGCTGTCCTCAGCTGTGACACAATATTTAATGCTCTTACCATTATCGAAGTAAAAGGTGGCATTGGGCAGATTTTTCTGGGCATTGCGCACCGCAAACTTCTGCCGCAGCAGCACGTTGGAGGTCCCATCCGCCATCCGCACCGTCACGCGGTATTCATAGAACCCCGGCGTCAGCTGGCTGAACTGCAAACTCTTGTTCATCCGGCTCAGGTCGTACCCCACAGAGTTGACCGTCACGGTCTTGCTGCAGTTTTTCACCGGGTCGCCGTCCAGGTCATAGCAGCCGGCCGTGACCGTGCTGATCTGGTCATAGCCGCCCACATGCCCCTGCACGGTCAGCGGGGTCTTTTCCCGCAGGACGCCGTTGTCCAGCGCCAGCTTGCCGTTTGCCAGGGTGGTAGCGACCTTACGGGCGTACTGATAGACCCGGGTGATCTTGAAGGTATAGACCGTCTTGCTGCCGGTACTGAGCTTGGTGGATTTGGCGGTTGTCCCGTTGACGGTGATCTCACGGATGAAGTTCTTGTCCGCTTTGTTCTCCAGCGGGTCGGTCACCTCGTATACGTTGTTGGACTTTCTGCCAATGACCATCAGAACGTGCCTTTTCGTCTTATAGCAGTCACTGGTCCAGGTGATGATCGGCGGACTGTAAGCACCGTTGCCATTGACGTAATCCTCCACCGCCTCATCCAGGGAGACGCCATCTCGATAGGCGGCACCTCGATTGATGCGTGGAGACTTGTCGTCATTGGTGCTCCCTTTCAGGATGTCCTTGGGCAGCTGATCCACCCCAAGATAGGACAGGCTCATGGAGACACAGGCCGCCCAGCAGTAGTTGATGGCACTTCCACTGTAGGTGCCCCACTGGCTTGCCTGGAAATAGGGCGTATTCTTTTTCTGCTGAGAGATATAGCGTATCTGACCGTCCAAAACCTCGTCCGCCGTACTCAGCGTCACATTGGGGTCGCCGAGAGAGGACGTGACCAGCACCCCACAGGTGGCCAACTGTGCGTCCGCACTGCCGGATGTTCCCCCGTCCTGCTGTGCAGCTGTGGTGGTCTTGGCGGTTTGGGTGGGTGTGGCCGCCGCAGTCTCCTGTGCCGTCTCCACCGTCAGTGGCTGCACCGTCTCCGCCGGCCCGCTGTCCGCTGTCTCATTGGACTCCGAACCAGTCACCGTCTCTGCCGCAGCGACAGTTGGTTCTGACTCGGCCGAGTCCGTGGCCCAGACGGCAGACGGCAGCATGCTGAAGGTCAGCGCGATTGTCAAGAGAAAGGCGGTCAGCTGTCGTGTTCGTCTTGTCATATTCGTTCTCTGTCCTCCTGTTCAGAATTGAATTTTTTTACAAAAAGCGTCCGAAGCCACCCCCTGTGGACAGCTTCGGCCTTCAATCTTTACAAACCGGTTACATTTTAGCACAATTTTAAGAAATCGTCTACCCTTTTGATGATCTTTTTCCCATTCTATGGACGACAGAAAGTTAATATTATTAGGAAAAATCCGACGTTTCCCCCGCATTTCCTTCTTTTCCGAACCTTTTGCTCACGTATCCCCCACTTCCCGGAATACAACCAACCGCTGACCCAGGTAATTGCAGCAGGAGAACAGCCCCATTCCGACCAGCATGGACACATTTTCCTGCACGCTGTGCCGCACATTGGCCATGAGCCGGATGACCAGGGGCTTTGCCACGCTAAAGGCAAAGGCATAGCAAAGGAGGATATTGACGGCAAACCCCACGGCCTGCCGCACACTCCTCTGATGGTTGTGGAAGGTGAGATACTTGTTGGCAAAGAAGCTGATGACGCTGGTGATGGTATAATTGGCCGCCGTGGACACCCAATAGCCGCAGCCCAACAGGTTGTACATCCCGAACATGATGCCCATGCCCAGGATGGTGTTGGCGGTGCCGATGGCGGCAAAGCGCAGCAGTTTTCGATCCACCAGGTGATGATGCAGATGATTCATCCTTGTCCCCTCCCCTGCCGGAGCCGCCCCACGGCAATCCGGTCTCTTCTCAGGTTGACCCACAAAGATCAGGGGCATTATACCATGTTTTGACTTTTCGTGCAATTTGACCGGGCGAAAAAATCCCACTTCTGCAAAAACAGACACAAGCATTCCACCTGTGTCTGTCCTCGTTCATGCTTTTGGCCGCACTGGGATACTGATCTCCGTGACAAATTTACCCGTATCCTTGGTGATGCCGTAGTCGATCATAGTGACCTCCCGGGCGAAATCCGCCGCCTCCAGCTGGTGCTCCGCCAGATAAGCCAGCAGCTTCCGATACTGCTCCGGCGCCTCCGGATGGCTCCCTCGGAAGCGGATGTCCACGCAGGTGGTCTCCGGTAACTGAATGGTGGCACCGTCGAACTGGTCTACATCGTCCAGCAGCAAAAAGATGCCGTCATACTGGTCAAACCGTCCCGCGTTCAGGTTCTCCACCGAGATGCCGACCCCCACCTTCCCCAAGAAGATGGCGGTCTCCGCCTGGGACTGCTCCAAGCGCCGAATGGGCAGCTCCATATCGAAGAAATCCTTGATCTTCAGCGAGTCCTCCATCCATACCATCCGACGGGCAGGACTCTGAACCACCTTTACCACGTCAAATTCCGAGTGTTGGGCATCATAGAGCTGCCGCAGGCGATTGTCGATCTTCCGTTCGATGCGCCGCAGCTCCCGCTGCTTCTCCATGACCACCTCTTTCTGATGGCGGAGCTTTTCTTCGATCTTATCCACATCCTTGTTCTGCAAAAAGTCCGCGATCTCCGCCAAGGGCATATCCAGCGCCCGCAGATACCGGATGGTGTTCAAGGCTTCAAACTGCCGGGGGCTGTAGTAGCGATAGCCGGTGTCCGGCGCGATATACTCCGGCGTCAGCAGCCCCACATTCTCGTAGTGGCGCAGGCTGCTGACGCTCAGGTGAAAGAGCTTGGCCACGTCGCCGATCTGAAACAGTTTGGGCTTATCCATGGGCCAGCCCTCCCTCCTGTGTCTGTTTTCCACGGTGGGTGAGCACCGCAAAGGCGATGACACAGATGATGACCGACAGCAGCGACCCAGTCGCCGTAGCCAGCCCCATGGGGAACAGGGTGGTGGGGAACAGTTTGGAGGTCAGGTAGACGCCGGGCAGACGTATCAGGGCGATGGCGATGATGTTGTGCAGGAAGGAGAGGATGGACTTCTCACAGGCGCAGAAATAGCCGCTGAAGCTGAAGTGGATGCCAGCAAAGATACAGTCCCAAATGTACCCGCGGAAATACTGACCGCCAGCCATCTGCACCGCACTGTCGCTGGTGAACAGCCCCACCACCGGTTCGGCGACGACCTGCACCAGGCCGGAAACGATAAGTCCAAAACCAACTGCAATACAAATGGCATAGCGCAACGTGGCCACCGCCCGTTCCGGCTTGTGAGCGCCGATATTCTGCGCGCCCAATGCCGAAACCGTGGAGAGCAAGGAAGAAGGCACCAGGAAGACAAAGCTGATGATCTTCTCCACGATGCCTACCGCGGCGGCGTCTGTCAGGCCACGGCGGTTAGCGATGATGGTGATGACCACGAACGCCACCTGGATCAGCCCGTCCTGAACGGCAATGGGGACGCCAATCTTCAAGATGTTCCCCAGCACCGGCTTCTTAGGCTTAAAGTGGGACTTGTCCACAGAGATACCAGACTCCCGTCTCAGGATGACCACCAGGGCAAACACCACGCTGATTGCCTGCGCCAGGGTCGTGCCCAGAGCCGCACCGGCAGGCCCCATACGCATAGCGCCCATGAACAGGTAGTCCAGGCCGATATTGGCCACACAGGCCACAGCGATGAAGTACATGGGACTTTTGGAGTCGCCCAGGCCGCGGAAGATGGAGCTGATGATGTTGTAGGCGGTGATAAAGGGGATGCCGATGAAGCAGATAGTCAGATAGGCCACCGTACCGGAGACCGCCTCAGTGGGGGTGGACATGATGTTCACGATGGGATGCACCAGCAAGACCAGTACCACCGTGAGCACCACGGACAGGGAGAGGAACAGCGTGACCGTGTTGCCAATGTGGACAGCGGCGCGCTTTTTGTCGTTGGCGCCCACGGACTGACCGATGCTGACGGTAGAGCCTATAGCCAAGCCTACGATCATGACGGTGAGCATATGCATGACTTGGGAACCGATGGAGACCGCAGTGGTGCTGGCCGTCCCCTCGAACTGACCGATGATGAACAGGTCGGCCATGCCGTACAAGGTCTGCAAGAAGTAGGACAGCAGATAGGGTAGGGAGAAAAATACGATATTTTTGAACACACTTCCTGTGGTTAAGTTCTTTTCCATGGGCTTGCGCCTCCTTTTGATTGGCTGCGCCTATTATAAACTCTACAACTGTTGCAAAGTCAAGGGTGTTTCCGAAAAAAGTTTCCTTCCGACCGGTCTATCCCGTCCCATTCCCGCATACATTCCAACAGCCGGGGAAAAAACCGGCTCCAAAGGATGGAGTGGTTGCCATTGAAAGGGACGATCGAAGCCCGCGCCAAGGATTTGGCCTTATACATGATTGAACACCGTTCCACGGTACGCAGTGCCGCCAAAGCCTTCGGGGTATCCAAGAGCACGGTACACAAGGACCTCCAGGAGCGGCTGCCTGCCATCAATCCCGGCCTGTATCGTCAGGTAAAGGAGATTTTGGAGGAGAACAAAGCGGAACGGCATATTCGTGGCGGCATTGCCACCAGGAATAAATACCGGCGAAGATAAACGGCGCAAGGGTATCCCTGATTGGAAGGGATACCCTTGTCCTTGCTTTTTTCCCCTTTTGGACGTATAATAAAAGTATCTGCCCTTTTCTCTGGACGGACGGAAATTCCTTCTCTGTTCTGCTCAGAATGGGCCATTTGGGCAGGCAATCCTTTGTCAAATCCACACCAAACCCCACCTGCCGGCAGGGTTTGGCTGGTGTTCTCCTGGCACGCCGGCAAGAATTTCAATCTGATCGTTTGGAGGAATTCCAATGTCTAAATACGCTTCCGAAATCAACCGCCGGCGCACCTTCGCCATCATCTCCCACCCGGACGCCGGTAAGACCACTCTGACGGAAAAGTTCCTGCTCTACGGCGGAGCCATCAACCAGGCCGGCGTGGTCAAGGGCAAGAAGAACGCCCGTGCCGCCGTGTCTGACTGGATGGAGATTGAAAAGCAGCGTGGTATCTCCGTCACCTCCTCCGTCCTCCAGTTCCAGTACGAGGGCTTCTGCATCAACATCCTGGACACCCCCGGCCATCAGGACTTCTCCGAGGACACCTACCGCACCCTCATGGCAGCGGACTCCGCCGTCATGGTCATCGACGGTGCCAAGGGCGTGGAAGCCCAGACCCGGAAGCTGTTCAAAGTCTGCGCCCTGCGGGACATCCCCATCTTCACCTTTATCAACAAGATGGACCGAGAAGCCCGCGACCCCTTCGAGCTGTGCGAGGAGATCGAAGCCGAGCTGGGCGTGGAAACCTGCCCTATGAACTGGCCCATCGGCTGCGGCAAGGAGTTCAAGGGCGTGTACGACCGGGCTGGCAAGAAGATCATCCACTTCACCAGCAACACCAACGCCAAGGCCGCCGAGGCCACCCAGGTGGAGCTGGACGACCCCAAGCTGGTGGAACTGCTCGGACAAGCCCGCCGGGATCAGCTGGCCGACGAGATCGAGCTGCTGGAAGGCGCTGGCGCGGAATTTGATATGGAGCGCGTCCGTCACGGCAAGCTCTCTCCCGTCTTCTTCGGCTCCGCTCTGACCAACTTCGGCGTGGAACCCTTCTTGGAGGAGTTTTTGCGCATGACCACCCCGCCTCTGTCCCGGAAGGCAGGCGACCAGGTGGTGGATGCCTTTGACGACGACTTCTCCGGTTTCGTGTTCAAGATCCAGGCCAACATGAACAAGGCGCATCGCGACCGCATCGCCTTCGTCCGTGTGTGCTCCGGTCGGTTTGACGCGGACAAGGAAGTGTACCTGGTACAGCAGAACCGCAAGGTGAAGCTCTCCCGCCCTCAGCAGATGATGGCGGCGGATCGTGAGATCATCGAAGAAGCCTACGCAGGCGACATCATCGGCGTCTTCGACCCCGGTATGTTCTCCATCGGCGACACGCTGTGTGCACCGGGCAAGTCCTTCCAATTTGACCCCATCCCCACCTTCGCGCCGGAACACTTCCGCCGGGTACGTCCCAAGGACACCCTGAAGCGGAAGCAGTTCATCAAGGGCACCGAGCAGATTGCGCAGGAGGGCGGCATCCAGATCTTCAAGATCCCCTACGCCGGCATGGAAGAGGTCATCGTGGGCTGCGTGGGCACGCTGCAATTTGACGTGTTCGAGTACCGCCTGAAGAACGAGTACAAGGTGGACATCATCATGGACAACCTGCCCTACGAGTATCTCCGCTGGGTGGACGCCTTTGACGGCAACCTGGACGATGATCTGGTGATGGGCAACGGTCAGGACATCAAGCTGGTGGAAGATTATCAGGGCAGCAAGCTGCTCCTGTTCTCCGCTCCCTGGTCCATTAAGTGGGTGCAGGACAAGAACAAATCGTTGGTCTTGTCCGAGTTCGGCGGAGCGAAATTCTAAGATTTTTACGCACTTATCCCAACATTTTATTCTATCTAGGAGGTATGCCAATGAGACTTTATGCTTTACGACATGGTGAGACCAGCTGGAATGTCCAGCGCCGTTTTCAGGGTCAGAGTGACATACCTCTGAACGACAAGGGCATCCTGCTGGCAGAGCTGACCGGCGAGGGGCTGGCCAACATCCCCTTCGACCTGGCCTTCACCTCCCCCCTCTGCCGGGCACGCCAGACGGCGGAGCTGGTTCTGGCGGGGCGGGACGTACCACTGTATGTGGAGCCGCGGCTCATCGAAATGGCGTTCGGCGTTTACGAAGGCGTCACGGCCAACTCCGGGCCGGGTGGGACGCTGAATCAGAACCTGGTGGACTTCATCTGCCACGCGGAACGCTACCAAGCGCCGGAGGGCGGCGAGTCCTTTGAGGAACTGTCCAAGCGGATGGCGGACTATCTGTTCGACCTGTGCCACCGGAAGGACCTGGCGGACAAGACCATCCTGCTGGCCTCCCACGGCGGCGCCATCACCGCTATGCTCAACGCCATTGACCCGCCGGAGGGCTTTTTCTGGCGTGGTGGGGTGCCTTACAACTGTAGCTACTCGATTATTGATGTGGGCGCTGACGGCGTGCCCGTTCTGACGGCAGAGAATCAGATTTGTTACCCGCTGGAGCAGACCAAGAGCAGCGCTCTGCGGCTGGACTGACATCGAAATCACGAAAAAAGCAAAAAACAACAGCACCACGACTCTGTGGTGCTGTTGTTTTCTCTCTTTGTCGGGAAGGGCGTTCGCCGCTGAGGGACGGGAAGGCCATTCAGACGCGCGACTTACTTCTGCTTGCGCTTCATGAGGGCTGCCAGCAGGGTGACGATACCCAGAGCAGAGGCGGCCAGGAGGCAAGTCCAGAGGGTGAGGTTTGCGCTGTCACCCGTTTTGGGGGTGTTGGTCTTCTTCTTGATGACCGGGGCTGCAGAGGTGGACGCAGAGCTGCTGCCGTCGGGTTCCGGTTCTTCCTCCGGGGTGTAGACGTTGGTGAAGATGACGTTCTCCATCTTCTCCGTCTCATCGTCCCGGATGGCCCAGATCTCCGCCTTCAGACCGCCGTTGTCGTCGTTCACCACCCGTACCGTGACCGTGTAGACCGTCCGGTCATAGGTGTAGAACTCCGTCTCGCCCACATCCTGGTACACCGTGTAGACGTAATCGCCCGGTTTGGTGTAGGTGATGGGGCCGAACTCGACGGTACCGTTGTCGGTCACCGTCAGCTGGGTCTCTTCCGGCAGGGGCGCACCGTCTTCGGCTGTCAGGACGACGGTGTAGACCTCCCCAGTGGGGATCTCAGCGTCTTCGGTCTTGGTGATGGTCTTCACTTCCACCGGCAGCTGTACCGTACAGCTGTATGCCGCAAGGGCCTGCGTGGGGAACAGCAGGACTGCAATCAGCAGTGGAAGGAGCAGCAGTTTACGGAATCTCGTTTTCTTTTGATTCATGGTGTCCTTCGGCACCTCCTTCTTGTGCTTGGATCTTATTTGTCCAGCCGCCCGAACAACACAACACGGCCATTGGTCACCGCTTCGGAACAGGTTGACAAACCGATAATCTGATCTTTCGCCGTGACTCCGATGTCTCGGTACTGCACGGCCGTGCCCTGAATATGGTTCAGGAGGGTCGTCACATCCCCTGCGGGCTGTGCGTCGGGGTGGTATACGACGCTGTCAAAGGCGTCAATGCTCACGCAGGCAAAAAAGGTGATGGGTATGGCTTTGCCAGGCAGATAGAGGGTGCCTGTCTCGTGGCTGTCGAAGTAGCTCTTGTCCCGGAACTCCACCACATCCCCGAACATGGCGCCCCCATCCATATGATGGCCATATAGGAGGTTGTAGCTGTCGGAGAAATCCCGTTTGTTCAGGCAGGACAGGAAGATGGCGCCAGATAGGGCGAACTCACCTTTCACATCCTTGTTGATATACTCCATGTCATCCTCCCCTTGTACCACCGGATAGTCAATATGGGTATCGTCCACGGTGATCCAGGCGCAGACGTCGGGATTGAGTTTCAGCAGTTCTTCAAAGGTGAGGCTCTCCGGGTCGTCCGCTGAGGGCTTATACTGGAGAAGGTCACTGGAATTGAAGGCGCCTTTGTAGAGCATGGCGGTGTCCCAGAGGGAGTAACCGCCGTAGCAGAGGAGGAGGAGGATCATGAGGACAGCGATGAGGCTGAGCACTTTGTCCGCTCCCCTTGCCAGTTTTGCCGCGAATTCCAAACCGTTTTTTCCTCTCTTCTTCGCGTGGGTCTCTCCCCTCCCCCCTCCGGCGAGGGCCAAAGGGGGCGTAGGGAGAACGGCTCCCCCACCGCCCCACCGGATGGAGCTTGCATCAAAGCCATGGTTGTCCGGCGGGGTGGTGTGTGGGGAGAGTTAGATTAAAAGATGTACATTACACCCTTCCGTCCCTATTTCTCCCACTGTGATGGGAACGGTCACGGAGGTGTTGTTTTGATTCGTCTGAATTATTCAGCGCGGTTGCGGCGGGTCAGGAAGACCACTGCGAATGCGCCAGCCAGGACGACCATCAGAGCATAAGGAGCAATGGTCATGATGACGCCGGTGGGGGAGACGTTGATCTTTGTGTTAGTAAACACGACCTCATTGTTCTGCTTACCCATTACTTTTTTAGTAGTAGTAACGCCATTCGTGCTACCCTCTACACCGGTCTGGGTATAAGCGGTTTCATAACCTGCATTTGTCTTCACAGTTTCTGCAATAGTGTAGCTTACAGTAGAGGGAATGCCCTGAATCAATGCCGTTGCTTTGTGACCCAGTTCCGGAATCGTCAGAGAAGCCTTTCCGTCTGTACCCAATGTAATCGTTTCGTTACCATACTTAAATTTTGCACCAGCAGGACCTTCAAAGTTAATAGTGAATTCGAACTTTTCAGTCATATTAGCCATGTTACCAGCAATGATCTTCTGCAGATTCAGAGTATAAGTAGTATACGTGTTAGTAAAACCTTCACTCTTATTGGCAGTACCATAATCCCACTGGCCGTTAGTGTTCTTGGTGGGAGTTACTGCAGTCTTCAGCAGAACATACCATTCGATCTTCGTACCGTTAGCAGTATTTACAACATAAACGTCCAGATAACGAACCGGTGCCGCGTCGATTGCCACATCAGTATTGGTGCTTGCGGTCTCAGTAATCTTATAGCGATAAATGCCAGCGGTAGGGAAGGTGATACCAGTGAAATCTACGGTAGCCGTCTTTGTTTCATCATTAGTACCATAATTACCATAGCCATATTCAACATCCGTAATGATAGGCTTACCTACGCCAGCTTTAATTTCAGGGCTGTCAGCGGTTGCAGGCACAGCAGTACCAGATTCAACCGTAAAACTGTACTTACCTGCAGGCACATTAGCGCCAGTTGCATTAGTCATATCGATAACCTTATTAAAGCTAACAGTGGCATGAGTAACTGCAGGAGTTTCTTCACCAGTATCAGCTGCAGAAGCATTAACAGCAAAGACAGAGACTGCCATTGCCAGAACCATCGCCAATGCACCCAGGCGACGGATGGTTTTCTTCAACATTGTTCATTCATCCTTTCCATTCAAATCGCAATTTTTCCATTCAACGCGTCTCCCAACTCCCTCCGCTCCCTCACGCGGTTGGGCTGGGATTCTCTTATTACCACAAGGCACATCCGTCCATGATGCTTTGCACGGGCGCCTTATAATAACCTTTCTCCTGCCGCTCCCCTTACAGGTTGGAACGGCGCAGGACGGTGATCACCTTCCCTTTCAGCTCGCTCCGGCGCACGGGGCCGTAATATCGGCTGTCCTTGGCTCCCTCGCGGTAGTCGCACAGCACGAAATACTCGTCGTCCGCCAGGGTCACTGGGTAGGTCACGTTGTCATCGTATCGGGGGGTACTATAATAGATGTCGTTCTCCAACACGACACTATTATTGATTTTCAGGGTGGCTTCCTTCGTGATCTCCACCGTATCACCTGGCTGGGCGACGATACGGGCGACATACTGGGTGCCATCCTTTTCCAGCACGGCGATGTCCTGGGTGTGCCAGGTGGATGCCATGCGGTAGTAGAGCATCAAGTCGCCGGCGCTGAGGCGGGGGGACATATCCCCGTTGGGCATGGGGGTCAGTCCAAAGACGAACCCGAACAAGACCCACAGCATAAGCGCCATGATGACCAGCCGCTGGAGGAAGGATGTGACGTCCCTTCGGTTCCGCAGCTGTTTGCGACGGGCGGCGATGACCTGCTCTGGGGTCAGCGCCTGGGGCACTCCGTCCGTCGGGGTCTTGCGACCCCGACTGGGACGGGTTTTGGTTGGTTTGGTGTGTTTTCCGATGCCCATAGGTCACCGTTCCCCTTTCAGGCGACGGATTTCTTCGTCCCGCTCACTTAGGAGGGCTTGGTAACGCTCAGCCTGGGCATCGAAGGCGGATTGATACTGGGCTTGCAGCTCGTCCAGCTTGTGCCAGACGTTGGCCTCATCCACACCGCCGATGATTTTTTTCCGGAACTTTAGTTCCTTCAACCATCCGGCGATCTCCTCCATGTTCTTCGCCGACATCAGTGATTGCGTCTGCGGCGGCTGTACACGAAGTACACGCCTGCGCCAGCGGCGAGGACGACCATAATCGCGTAGGGCGCGATGGTGGTGATGATGCCGTTGGGGGGATTGATTCGTTTGGTGTTGGTGAAGGTGATGACCGTGCTTGTACTCATATCCTTTGTTACAGTAAAGGTGTAGGAATGATCTTCATACTTGCCATCTGTCACATCATTGGTTGCAGATGCCGTAGTGGTGTAGCCATCAGCAGTATAGTCATCTTCCGTAATGGTGACTTTCTCGCCCACCTTTGCGGTGATGATAGCCTCTTCATCATTCGTCAATGTACCCTTGGTGATTGTTGCGTTTCCACCGCTAACACTAAACTTAAATTCCTTGTTTGTGTCACCCATGTTGCCGGCAACAACCTTCTTTAAGGTGATGGTGCGGTTGCTGGGCGTGTAGGAGTTGGTGATGTTTAGATTTGTGCCATTGATAGTCATAGTACCATTTGCTGTCCCGCTAACACTCAAATCATATCCAGCAACTTTGGCCGCTTCTTGATTTTCTGTAAAGGTGAGTGCTGTACCAGCCTTATAAACAAAGGTTGCACTCTGATCATTTTTCAACGTCAATGTATTGCCACTCACTGTACCTGTACTCCCCTTCTTCAAATAAGCAGAATACAACTCGTCCGCAATAGCATTGTTGCTGGTAATGGTAAAGGTAAACTCTTTATTCGCTTCACTCTCCGGCAAGCCCGTTGCCGTCTTGGTTACCGTAATCATTGCCGCATCAACCTGCACAACAGGCTTGTTGTACGGTTCTGTGCGAGATTCATTCTTATAGACATACGACACTTCTGCCTTTGCATTAGAGAAGTATCCATCTTTACCAGCCGATATTTCGCCAGTACCTTCTTCGCCCTTTTCCGTATACACGCCACCACTCTGTGCATATTTCTGATACGCCAAATCGGACGGTTCCACTGTGAAAGTTACAAAGTAGGTAGCACCAGCTTCTAATTCATATTTCTCTGGGAATTTGAGTATCACTTTCTTTTCATCCGCAACATAAGAAGCACTTGTTCCGTCAGGGACTGTGCCAGATGTACCGTCCGCTTTTTTCATGGAAATTCGGAAATTATATGGATCTTTTTCCCCTGCATTAACTTCCACAATATTTACATTGTCGCTGAGGAAATCAGTAATCTGAACATTCTTACAAGCAAATTTCTGAACTTCTGCACTTATGTTAGCAAAAACTTTCTTCAGCTCATCCAAACTTGTGCACATAAACGGCGCATTGTTTGTATTTACTGTACATCCCTTACTGCTCGCCGCCACCTTCTCACTCAAAGTCTTCAACACATCTTTATTGATAGAGCTTTCAGTGCCGAGACCAATTGTGTAGAAGTAGTTTGCGTTGGTAATACCGCTTGCCTCTGTATATGCTGCATTCGAGCAGGAACCTGGATGGACTAGTTCGCCCCAGGAAACACCATCTGCGTCTGCATTACCGTGACCAGTTGTCATGCCTTCGCTATTATAATAATAAGTCGGCACACCATCGGACAGGAAAATAACGACTTTCTGAGCAGTAGAACGTGCTGTTTTTAACTTTTTCTTTCCTTCTCGGAAACCAGCCGCATAGTTTGTGCCACCTTCCGGTTTAAAGTCAAGAACGCCGCCTTTGCTGCCTTTTGGGGGTTTCCAATCATTAATTTTGCTCACAGTAAATTCGTCAGAATACGCCCACTCTTGATTTACTTTCGCATCATTCCATTCAGAATCCCCATCACCCTTACTGCCAGAGAACGTAACAATACTATACTTGACATCAAGCTTATCCTTATTGGCATTAAAGTTGTCAATCAATGTTTGAATTGCGTCCTTACTTGCTTTCCAACGGCTTTTACTATAGTTATCATTATCATTCCCAGCTAAGGTATCCGTCATAGAACCAGACTTATCCACAATCAAAAGAACATCAATTTCTTTTTTCTTCGTACTAGATCCCGTTGCTCCGGCTACTGACAGAGTCAAATCATAAGTACCGTCTGTATTCTTCGTGATATATTTTTCGTGCGATAAGGAGCTTACATCCACTGTAACGTCGCCAGTGCTTCCAGAATCCGGAGTCGTATTATATTCCAAGTAGAGTGTTTGCTTTTGTTCACCATTCTGGGAACTGTATTTTCCAGAATAGCCATACCACACTACAGCACCATCATCTATACTTGTTGGCTCAGCAAGCCCTTCACCAACCGCATAAATTACATATCCTGTATACCACCAATAGTCTGTTTCAACTATTTTCTTTTTCAGGCCTGTCACTTCTACATAGTTGCTATCATGCTCAATGTATACTTTCCCTGTGGCCGTATAGGTTTTACCTCCATATGTGATATTTTCACCCTTATGGTCAGCAAATACAAATTCGGAATCATTGCTATTCATTGTTGCAGTACCTACACTGGACTGCCCAAACAAATTAACAAAACCACTGTTGGTGTCCGCTCTTGTTACCGCAGACAACTCAATGGTAGCCTCAAGTCTATCAGTAACCTTCCATGTCACTGTGAAGGTAGAAAAACTATCCACTTCGAAGTTTGCTTTAATCGCACTATCACCCGCAGTGACAGCACCCGCATCGGCAACGGTTTCTGCCTTGCCGTCCGTCAGATGCTGCACGGCCAAGGTGCTGGTATCAGCGGTTTCCGGCAGGAGACCAGCGCCCAGCTCGAACTGAACCTGGACGGAACCTGCTTCCGGTTCCACTTCCTTGCCGTTGACTTCAAAGCCCACATCCAGAGCCAGGAAGTCATCATAAGTCACCTGGCTGTCTCTCAGGGTGGACTCTGCGTCCTGATACGCCTGATCCTGGTCAGCCAGCTTCTTCACCACCAGCTTTGCCCCTTCCGGCAGAACGCCAGCGGCGGCAGTGGTCTTTACGGTAACGGTCTTGTCCCCAGTGCCAATGGTGGCAGTCTGGACATTTTCGCCTGCTTTGGGAGTTTCTGCGGCCTTGTTTTCCGCAGCCTTTTCACCACTCCCCTTCTCTTCTGCCTTCTGCTCGTCCTTTTTCTCTTCCGGGACGGCTTCGGCATCCGGGTCGGCTTCTTCCTCTTCTTCCCCTTCCTCCGGGGTGCTCTTTTCTGCCTTCGGCGTCTCCTTAACGGCTTCGTCTTTCACTTCTTCTGTCTGGGCAGGCTCAGTTTGCGGCTGAGCTTCATCCGCAGACACGGAAAGGCCGAGACCGCTCATCACCGACACGACAAGTGCCAATGCCAGCAGGAATGCCAAAGATTTCCTCACTTTTTTCCGCATAAGCATTCTCCATTCATAAGTGTATCTCAGACAACCTGCGGCAAACGCCGCGGGTCTGGTGATTCTGTACATTGTTATTATAGTCAATTTCCCTTTTAATTGCAAGGGGGTTTTTCAAATTTTGTATAACATTTCCAAAGCGACACATCCCATTTGATACCTGTCAATGCAACCACCAGAAAAACCCTTGATATCAACGCTTTCCCACGTCTGACATTTGTATACTGCCGTCTGCCACTCCCCTAAAAAAACCTTTTCCAGGGTCGTTTCCCCCTTCATACAAGGAAATCCACTTTACATTACCCCATCAGGCTGTCCAGATCCGTCGTGAACAGGTCTTCCCTGATCGCATCCAGCCCATCATTGGTCATATCATACAGCCCGTCGTCATTTTTCGCCACGGTCAGGGTATAGCTCTTCTCCGCGCCATACTCCTTCTTGGCTACGGCGTCCCGCATCATCTGGAAGATCTCCCCATAGAGGGCGTCCATATCGTTGATCTTATCCGCGTCCAGGGTCTTGATCCACTCGGTGACCGCGTCGGCGATGTTCAGCTGCAAGGGCTTGATGGTCAGGGGCACTTCAAAGCTGCCGTCGTCCTGCTCGGTGGCTTCCCCCACCTGGTAAGACGCGTTGCCCAACAGCTCCTTCACCAGGTCCTTTACCAGGTTCAGGTTGCTCTCGCTCAATTTCATGCTGCCGGTGATGCTCTCGATCATGTCCTGCAGCTCTTTGTCGTAATCCTCTGCCGTGGTCACCACAGCCTGGCCTTTGTAGGCTTCCAGCCCTTTGGTGTCGCCCGTGGTGACCTGCTTCAAGCTGGCGTCCACGTAGCCGGATGCGTCAAAGGTCTTGCTGCCGCAGCCTGCCAGGGCGAAGGTCATGGCCAGAGCCAGCAGCAGGGCGCCGAAGCGGTGCAAGGTGTGTTTCTGATTGGTTTTCATGTGTTTTCCTCCTGTTCTTTCTTCGGTGTCTGTTCCAAATAGATCATCAACGCCGTCAAGTCCGCCGGGCTGACGCCGGAGATGCGTCCCGCCTGCCCCAGGTTCAAGGGGCGGATGGCTTTCAGCTTCTCCCGCGCCTCCAGGCGCAGACCTGCCAGGTTGTCGTAGTCCAAGTCTTCCGGCAGCACGTGGGATTCCATCCGCCGGAACTCCTCCACCTGCCGCATCTGACGGGCGATGTAGCCCTGATATTTCAGCTGGATTTCCACCTGCTCGGTGACCAACCGGTTCAGCTCCGGCCGCTCCGGGTCGAAGGGCGCCAGGTCGGCGTAGGAGATGCGGGGGCGGCGGAGCAGGTCGGCCAGCTTGACCGCGTGGCGTGCGGCGGGTTCGCCGTGGCTGGTGAGCATCTCGTTGAGGGCGTCGGTGGCCGGGGTGCCGCTGTGCTCCAGGCGCTGGCACTCCTTTTCGATGGCCTGGTATTTGGCCTGTACCGCCTCGTAACGTTCCCGGCTGACCAGGCCGATGTGATAGCCGATGGGGGTCAGGCGCTGGTCGGCGTTGTCCTGCCGCTGGAGCAGGCGGTACTCGGTGCGGCTGGTCATCATGCGGTAGGGCTCGTTGGTGCCCTTGGTCACCAGGTCATCGATGAGTACGCCGATGTAGCCTTGGTCCCGGCGCAGGATCATCGGTTCCCGACCTAACAGCTTCAACGCAGCGTTGACGCCTGCCACGAACCCCTGCACCGCCGCTTCCTCGTAGCCGGAGGAGCCGTTGAACTGGCCTGCGCCGTACAGGCCGGGGATTTTCTTGTGTTCCAAGGTGGGCAGCAGCTCGGTGGGGTCCACGCAGTCGTATTCGATGGCGTAGGCCACACGGGTCATCTCCGCGTGCTCCAGACCGGGGATGCTGTGGAGCATCCGCACCTGGACGTCTTCCGGCATGGAGGAGGAGAAGCCCTGGATGTACAGCTCTTCCGTGTTCAGTCCCATGGGTTCCACGAAGAGCTGGTGGCGTTTTTTGTCCGCGAACCGGACGATCTTGGTCTCGATGGAGGGACAGTACCGGGGGCCGGTGGACTCGATGGCGCCATTATACAGCGGGGAGCGATCCAAATTTGCTCGAATCACCGCGTGGGTCTCCTCGTTGGTGTAGGTCAGATAGCAGACCGCCTGATTTTCCGGCGTTTTTTCCGTGGAGAAGGAGAAGGGCACCGGTTCCGGGTCGCCCTCTTGCAGCTCCATCTTGGAGAAATCCACGCTGCGGGCGTTGACACGAGGGGGCGTGCCGGTTTTGAACCGGCGGATGGTGACGCCCAGCTTTTCCAGACAGCCGGTCAGCTCCAACGCCGCCTGGAGGCCGTCCGGACCAGAGTCCCGAAACACATCACCTACGATGGTGCGTCCGCCCAGGTAGGTGCCGGTGGCCACTACCACTGCTTTGACCTGGTAGACTGCACCGGTGGCCGTGACCACGGCACAGACCGCGCCGCTGTCATCCACCCGCACTTCCACCACTTCCGCCTGCCGGACAAACAGGTTTTCCGTCTGTTCCAGGGTATGCTTCATGACCTCCTGGTATTTCCGCCGGTCGGCCTGGGCACGGAGAGAGTGGACGGCGGGGCCTTTGCCCCGGTTGAGCAGCCGGTACTGGATGCAGGCTTTGTCCGCCGCCCGCGCCATCTCACCGCCCAAAGCGTCCAGCTCCCGCACCAGCTGTCCCTTTCCGGTTCCGCCAATGGCGGGATTGCAGGGCATATTGCCCACTGCGTCCAGATTGACGGTAAAACACAGGGTGCGGCAGCCCAATCGTGCCCCGGCCAACGCCGCTTCAATGCCAGCGTGACCGGCGCCGATGACTGCGATGTCAAATGTTCCGGCTCGATACTCCATGGTGTCTGATCCCTCTCTTAACAATTAGGTATACTATATTAAGTTTATCATGTTTTCCGATCCAGCACAACAAAAAACCGCCGGAAGAACGGTTTCTTCCGGCGGTTTAGTCCTATTTTGTTTGCATTACACGTCCAGGTGCATGGCCTTGACCACTGCGGCGCAGCGGGGGCACAGTTCAGGATGCTCTGCATCCTGACCGATGTCGGCATGATGGAGCCAGCAGCGGGGGCATTTGGGGTCTTCGTTCACTTCCACGGTAACTGCCAGACCTTCCACGGCTTCGCCGGTAACGGCGTCAGCGGGAGCGGCTTCGGTGGAGACGTCCACCTTGGAGACGATAAAGAGCTGTTCCAGGTCAGCACCCTTGATGGTCTCATAGACAGCCTGTGCCTTTTCGTCCAGGTACAGAGTCACCTTAGCGTCGGTGGACTTCTTGCAAACCTTTGCGGCACGAGCCTTTTCCAGTGCCAGGTTCACGACGCTGCGGAAGGCCATGATGTTGGCCCAATAAGCAGCCTTTTCTTCGCTGAGCTTCCAATCCGCATTGATTTCGGGGATGTCGTTGAGCAGAACGCTCTCGGCATTGTCGGAAGCCTCGTGGGGCATGACCGCCCAGATCTCGTCGCTGGTGAACACCAGGATGGGGCTGATGACCCGCACCAGGGTATCCAGGATACGATAGATGGCGGTCTGAGCGCTGCGGCGTTCATAGGAGCCGACGGCGGAGCAGTACAGGCGATCCTTGATGATGTCCAGATAGAAGTTGGACATATCCACCACGCAGAAGTTGTACACGGCACGATAGACGTTGTGGAAGTCGTAATTATCATAACCGGCACGGGCAGCTTCCACCAGGCGGTTGGTGGCATCCAGTGCCCACTGATCCAGTTCCATCAGATCCTTGTAGTCCACCAGGTCGGTGGCCAGGTCGAACCCGGTCAGGTTGCCCAGGATATAACGGCAGGTGTTGCGGATCTTCAGGTAGGCGTCAGACAGCTGCTTCAGGATGGGCTTGGAGATGCGCATATCCTGGGTGTAGTCGCTGGAGGAGACCCACAGACGGAGGATGTCAGCGCCGTAGTCCTTGATGATGTCCTGCGGAGCGACGGTGTTGCCCAGGGACTTGTGCATGGCCTTGCCCTGGCCGTCAACGGTCCAGCCGTGGGTGATGATGTGCTTATAGGGAGCCACACCACGGGCAGCAATAGAGGTCAGCATGGAGGACTGGAACCAACCGCGGTACTGGTCGCCGCCTTCCAGGTACAGGTCGGTGGGATAGACCAGCTCAGGATGCTCGGGGTTGTGGTCGCAGACGGCAGCCCAGGTGGAGCCGGAGTCGAACCAGACGTCCATGATGTCGGTTTCCTTGGTAAATTCCTTGCAGCCGCATTCGCAGGCAGCGCCTTCCGGCATCAGCTCAGCCGCTTCCTTTGCCCACCAGGCGTTGGAGCCTTCGGCGCCGAAGATCTCGGAGACCTTCGCGATGGACTCGGGGGTGCAATAGGGCTTGCCGCAGTCCTTGCAGAAGAAGATGGGGATGGGCACGCCCCAGGTACGCTGACGGGAGATGCACCAGTCGGAACGTTCGCGGATCATGGAGATCATCCGTTCCTTGCCCCATTCGGGCTTCCAAGTGATGTCGTCGCAGGCTTCCACAGCGGCATCCTTGATGGCATCCACGCTGGCGAACCACTGCTGGGTGGCACGGAAGATGATGGGCTTCTTGCAGCGCCAGCAGTGGGGATAGCTATGAACGATATCCGCACTGGACAGGATGGCACCCATGTCCACCAGATCCTTGAAGATGACCGGATGAGCCTTGGTCACGTGCAGCCCTTCATAGGGGCCGGCGAACTGATTCAGGAACCCCTGTGCGTTGACGGAAACCTCCATCTCCACGCCGGTGGGGATCTCTTCGTAGCGCTGGCACACATAGAAGTCGTCCAGGCCGAAGGAGGGAGCGGTGTGAACGCAGCCGGAACCGGCATCCAGGGTGACGTGGTCGCCCAGGATGATGAGGGAATCCCGATTCATAAAGGGATGATAGGCGGTCATGTATTCGAACTCGTCCCCAAACAGGGTGCCTACCGTCTCATACTCAGTGATGCCGGAATCCTTCATGACGCTGTCCACCAGATCGGTGGCCATGATGAGGATCTCGCCATTGGTCTTGACCAGAGAGTACTCCAACTGGGGATTGAGGCAGATGGCCATGTTGCCGGGCAGAGTCCAGGTGGTGGTCGTCCAGATGACGAAGTACATCTTGTCCAGATCGCCGTACTGTGCCAGCTTGCCCTTGTCATCATGAACCTTGAACTTGACGTAAATGGTGGTGACGGGGTCATCTGCGTATTCCACCTCAGCTTCTGCCAGAGCGGTCTCGCAGGTGGGGCACCAGTAGACGGGCTTCAGACCCTGGTAGATATAGCCCTTTTCGGCCATGGCGCCGAACACCTTGATCTGCTGTGCTTCAAACTCCGGCTTCAGGGTGATATAGGGGTGCTCCCAATCACCAATGCCGCCCAGACGGCGGAACTGTTCCCGCTGACGGTTGAGGAAATCCAGGGCGAAGTTCCGGCACTTGTCGCGGAATTCGGGCACGGACATGGTGTTGCGCTTGACGCCCTTCTTCTGAATGGCGGTCTCGATGGGCATACCGTGGGTATCCCAGCCGGGAACATAAGGAGCATAGCAGCCAGTCATGTTCTTGTAGCGGATGATCATATCCTTGAGGATCTTGTTCATGGCGGTGCCAATGTGAATGTCGCCGTTGGCATAGGGAGGGCCGTCATGGAGAATGAACGGAGTCTTATCCTTGTTCCGTTCCATCACCTTGCGGTACAGATCCTTGCGGTTCATCTCTTCCAGCATACCCGGTTCCCGCTGTGCCAGCTTGGCACGCATGGGGAAGTCGGTCTTGGGCAGATTGATGGTCTTGTTGTAATCAGCCATGGTTACTATAGTCCCCTCTTTTCTGTGTCTTTCTGGGGCGTACCTTTCACAGGATGCGCCCATGTAATAAGCTGTAAACAATCATGAGCCTGTCAGCCAAAATAGGCCGACAGGCTTCGAAAAAATGAATGTAACTGACATTTTCCCGATGTTAGGTCATTTGATTTCGTAGTCTTTTCCGAACTGCAGGTTGCTGAAGTCGATCCGATGTCCCTCGGTCTCCTCCATCTCCGCCACTGTCTCCCCAGCAGCCACCGCTGCCGGTTCCTGTTCGGCGTCTGCCTCCTCCTGGAGGATCTGGTCGATGCAGTCATCGCTCTTGGCCTCTGCCGACTCGTCCTTGGCCGCTTCCGCTTCGGGCGCGACAGGGGCGGGAGCGGGTTCTGCCTTCTTGGGGTGGATGGGTTCAGCCTTGATGGCGGGCAGCTGATCCAGGAACGCGGACTCCTGCTTCACCAGCTCCCGCATGCCTTCTACGAACTGAGCGGTGGCGTTCTTTGCCATCTTCAGCTGGTACTCGGCATCTGCCACTTCCTGTTCCACTTCCGCTTTCCGCTGGAGGGCAGCGCGTTCTGCCTCCGCGATCATCCGCTTCTTCTCTTCCTCCGCCTGCACGACCATGGAGTTTGCCATCTTCTGTGCCGTAAGGAGGGTGGTACGCATGGCATCCTCGGTCTCACGGTATTCGGAGATCTTCTCCGCCAATACTTTTATCTTCCCTTTCAACACGGAGTTTTCTTTGTACAGCTCACTGAAGTCAGCGGTCAGTTCATCCAGAAAATCGTCCACTTCCTTCATGTTATATCCGCCCATACGGGATTTAGAAAAGCCGTGTTCTGCTACTTCCTGCGGCGTCAGCATGGATAATCCCCCTTTATTCTCGGCTCTCCAGGGGTCTTTCTCTTCCCCTTCGCCGTTCTATATTTCTTTCCAAAAGGTTTGTTCTGCTTCGTTTTATGTGGTCAATGCACTATCAGAAGTACATCCCGTTGTTTTCCAGTTCGTCGATCAGGTCGCCGATGATGTCCACATTGTAGGGCGTGATGATGTAGGTCGCCACAGCCACTTTCTTGATCTTGCCTTCCTGGGCATAGGCAGCGCCGGACAGGAAGTCCACCATACGACGGGCAACGTCCTTGTTGGCGGACTCCAGGTTGAGCACCACGGTGCGCTTATCCCGAAGGTGATCGGCGATGGCAGAGGCGTCCTGGAATTTCTCCGGCTTGACCAGCACGACCTGCAGCTGGGTGGTGGTGTTGATGTTCACCACTTTATCCCGACTGGTATCTGCGTAATCCCGTTCCATGTCGTCCTCCTCCCGCTTCTTGCCGCGGGGCTTGCGTTCTTCTTTGGTCTCCACAAAGGGCTCTTCCAGGTCGAAATCTTCCTCGTATTCTTCCTCGTCTTCATAAGGGCGTGCCAGACGTCTCAGTTCATCCATTAAGCTCATAGTGGTGTGTCCTCCTTTTTTATCTCTGAGCAGGGGGCGCCCTCTTATCCGTTCACCCGATTGGCGGGTCGAGCACCGAACAACGCTGTGCCCACACGAACCTGTGTAGCCCCTTCCGCAATGGCATCTTCAAAATCGCCGCTCATTCCCATAGATAGGCAGTCGATATTGACTTTATTATTATACGTTTTCCCCTTTATGTCAATAAAAAGCTGTCGCATTGCGGCAAAAACGGCTCGATTGGCCCCCGGTTCCTGCGCCACAGGGGGGATTGCCATCAAGCCTCTGGGTTCCACACCGGGCAAAGAGGCCGCCAAAGCCACCAGCGCCTCCACTTCCTCCGGCTTCACGCCGGATTTGCTGGCCTCGCCGCCGATGTTGACTTCAATCAAAATATCCTGGACGATGCCCAGGTTTTGTGCCCGCTTGTCGATCAGGCGGATCAGCTCCTCCGAGTCCACCGACTCGATCAGATCCACCTTGCCCACCAGGTACTTGAGCTTATTCTTTTGCAGGTGCCCGATGAAGTGAACCTTCGCCCCCTCATAGGCACCGTCCTGCCAGTGCTGGGTAAATTCCTGGGCACGATTTTCCCCGCAGACCGTGATGCCTGCGGCGATGGCCGCCCGGATGGTCTCCGAGGTCTGCACCTTGGTGGCCGCCACCAGCGTCACTTCGGACGGGTCCCGCCCGGCCTGTTCCGCCGCCGCGGCAATGCGTGCCTGCACTTTTTGGATGTGTTCCGCTAACGTCATAGCTGATTCGCCGCCTTTCTCTTTATGTCTTTGCACGGCTGCCCACCACTTTTCCGTCGTACAGGTTCATCCCCCGCACCACGATGGTGTCGCCGTCTCGAATCTGCTTTGCTTTCTCCAGTGCGCTCTGCTGCACTGATTTGCCGTCCTTGTCTACGGACTTGCCCTGCCAGACCACATAGTAGTCGTCCAGCTGGCACAGAATCTCCACTTCCACCTTCCGCAGCTGCGCGCCGCTGACCCGGTAGAGGTAGTACTTATCCCCTTCCATCCGCAGCGCCTCCTTGGGCACCCGGAAGCCCCGGTAGCTCTCGTAGATGACTGCCGCCGACTGCTGCCGCAGCAGGGAAGTCTCCGTCAGGTGGCGGGTGGAGGAGAAGACCACGGTGACCTGCTTCTGATCGCCCTTGGTGTCCCCGATGGTCTCCACCTTCATGGTCTGCTCGCCAGCCACGTTGTCAAAGCGCACGGTCACGGTCATGTCCTCATGCATCCGCTCCACATCCGCCACATTCATGGTCACCGCGTAGTACCATTTGCCGCCGGTGATGATCTTACCCAGATACTTGCCTTCCTTAACCTCCTGCCGGTTCTTGACCAGCTCATCCAGCTTCGCCGGCGTCAGGCCGGACAATTTGGAGGGGTTCAGCACCGTCTCATAGCCATCCACCATGGCGGAGAAGGTCCCCGCCTGCTCGGCCTTGATGGTGGAGACCGTGCTGCCTGCCTCCTTCTCCAGCTTCTTGATCTCCTTGCTCAGCTGGTTGATCTCCTTGGTCACCGCTTCGCTGCCCTTGTAAGTATAATCCTGCCGGTAGATCATGTTCTTCACCGACTGGATCTGGTCGGATAGATCGGACAGATCCTCATGAAACACGGTAGATCGAATGGATTCCAGCGAGGCGATGACCCGCTTGCTCAGCTCCGCCGTGTCCGAGGACTCGGTGGAGTGGCTCAGCACGTATTGCAGCGCTTCCCGCTCGGTCTGCTTGGCCTTGAGCGTCTGATGCTGCTCCAGCGCCGCCTGATCCTTGTAGATCCGGGCGATGACCTCGCCTTTGGCCACCGATTCCCCTTCCGCCGGCAGCACCTCCATCCGCTCGCCGCTGCCTTCCAGCAACGTCTCCTGCCGGACCACCAAGCCTGTGGTGTCCATGGAGTCCTCCACACCGGTCTCGTAGACGGTGACGGTGGTGATGTCGTTGCGGAAGGTCTGTACGGCATAGCCGACGAAATAGAGGATGGCGCCGATGAAGAAGGCGACCATGACGATCTTCGGAATCCATTTACTCGGTTTCAACCTTGTCTCATTCCTTTCCTAGGTCACGGACGGATACGAGGCCCTCCACCGACTTCATAGTCCTTCAAGTCCACCGGACGTTCCGCCACAATGGTGGAGATAGCGTGCTTGTAGATCACCTGCTGCCGCCCATCGCTGTTGAGCACCACGGTAAAGGCGTCGAATCCGGTGATGACCCCCCGCAGCTGGTACCCGTTCATCAGGAACATGGTCACATTCAGTCGGTTCTTACTCACGTTGGTCAGATAAACGTCCTGTAGATAATTGTTTTTTTGCATCATTGGCACTTCCTTCTCTATTCGTATTCAGGACAATGCCGTTTCTCTCTATGACAGACGGAAGGGCTTGTCCTTGCGTCTATCATAACCCATATTCCTCCAAATTTTTGTCGAAAACTGTCGACAGTCCGCAAAATTCGGCTCCGACCCCCACAGATACCAGTGGGTCTCCTTATTCCGGCGGAACCAGGTCAGCTGCCGCTTGGCATATTGCCGGGTCCGCAGCTTCACTTCCTCCACCGCCGCAGCCAGGTCGCCCTGGCCGCTCACTGCCGCCGCCAGCTCCTTGTAGCCGATGGCCTGCATGGCCGTGCAATCCCGGCTGACACCGCTTGCTAAGAGGCACTTCACTTCCTCCGCAAGACCCAGCTCCATCATCTCGTCCACCCGCCGGTCGATGCGCCGCCACAGCTGGGGCCGCTCCTGGAAATTCAGACCGATGGTCACCGCCTGGTAGCGGGGAGGCTGCTGTTGGGTCTCCAAATTGTGCTGGGTGATGGTTTTGCCGGTCTCATACCAGACCTCCAGCGCTCGGATGATGCGTTTCTCATCCGCCGGTTGGATGCGCTCATAAGCCGCCAAATCCACCTGCTTCAAGGCCTCCCGCAGAGGTTCGATGCCCTCCGCTGCTGCCTGTGCCTGCAATTTCTGCCGCCAGCCGGTGCTTTGAACGGCAAACCCGCGGCCGGAGACCAGGGAGTCGATGTACAAGCCGGTGCCACCCACGATGATGGGATGCTTTCCCCGGCGGAAAATATCCTCCACACACTGGGTAGCCGCTTCCACGTACCGGGCCGCAGACCAGTTTTCCTCCGGCTCCGCCACGTCGATCATATGGTGGGGTATCCCCTCCATCTCCGCTTCCGTAGGCTTGGCCGTGCCGATGTCCATCCGGCGATAAATCTGCATGGAGTCTGCGGAGACCACTTCTCCATCCAATTCGTGTGCCAGCGCCACCCCCAGCCGGGTCTTCCCCGACGCGGTGGGGCCGACCACACAGACCACCGTGTTCTGCAATGGCTCCGCCTCCTTTTGTCAACTTCGTTTAAACTGTTTCTCCAACTGCTGCTTGCTCAGCTCAATGGCCACCGGACGGCCGTGAGGGCAGTACTTCACCTGTCCGCACATCACCGCCCGCACCACCACTTCCAGCTCCGCCCGGTCGCTCTTCCAGCCGCCCTTGATGGCAGCTTTGCAGGCCATGGTGTGGAGCACTTCATCCCGGACAGCCGCCGGGTCAGCGGTGCCGGTGAGCAGCAGCTTGGAGGCGATCTCCTCCAACGCCGGCTCGATCTGGTCGGCGTTCAGGTCGTTGGGCGCCTCTCGCACCAACACCTCGTCTCCGCCGAAGGGTTCCACCGCGAAGCCGAACTGCTCCAGCAGTTCCGTCTGCTCCAGCAGCACACCACATTCCTCCGGCGCCAGATGCAGCACCTGCGGGGTCAGCAGCAGCTGGCTCATGGGCTTCCAATCCGCCGCCCGCATCCGGTCGAAATTCATCCGCTCGTGGGCCGCGTGCTTGTCGATCAGGAAGGTCTTGTCCCCCTGTTCTACGATCACATAAGTATCAAACACTTCCCCCACCAGCCGCCAAGCCGCCGTATCCGGCGTCTCTTCCGGCAGCTCCACTGGGGGCTGTTCTACCGGTTGAACGGGTATTTCTTCCGGTTCCGGCATCGGCAGCTCCACCGGCTCTGATGTGGGAACACCCGGATTGTGCAAAGGGTTTTCCACAGTTTCCACAGACTTTTCCACGTAGTTATCCACGTGTTTTTCCACCGGCGTATGTTCCTCTCTCTCCGGCAATACAACCGCCCGGGGACCCTGGGGAACAGGAACCGGTTCCGGCATGGGAACCGTCGGCCGTACCTCCTGCCGCCGCTGCCACATAGCGGTCTCAAAGGGGGTCGCCTGGGTTTGAATGGGCACGTGCTGGTCACTGCGCAGCATCTGCCCACCCTTCCGGTACTCGTCCGCGGTCATGGTGCGGAAGAAGGTCTGGTTGGGTGCCACCTGGTCCTGCTTGGGCGGCACCTTTGGCTTCAGCTCCACCTGAGGATGCCCCTGTTCCCCCTCCAGCGTCTCCTTTACCGTATAGTATACCGCATCAAAGAGCTTTCGTTCACTGGTAAATTTTACTTCCGTTTTTGCCGGATGGACATTCACGTCCACGGCGTTGAGCTTGCACGCCACCCGCAGGACGCAGCCGGGGAACTTGCCCACCATTTTCTGATTCTGATACGCCTGTTCCAGCGCGGCGGACATGGTGCGTGATTTTACGTAGCGTCCATTGACGAAGAAATGCTGTCCGCTCCGGTTCCCCCGGCAGCAGGTGGGACGGGAGACAAACCCCTCCACCGACAGCTCCTCATCCTTCCGCTTGCAAGGCAGCATCCCTAACGCCACCTCGCGTCCCAACACCGCGTAGACCGTGGAACGCAGATTCCCGTCCCCCGGCGTCAGCAGCTCCTCCTTGCCCTCTCGGACAAAGCGGAAGGACACCTCCGGATGACTGAGGGCCACGTGCTGCACCACCGCGTACACCGCCGCACCCTCTGCCGCGTCCCGTTTCATGAATTTCAGCCGGGCAGGGGTGTTGTAGAACAGGCTGCGGACAATGATGGTCGTGCCCTCCGGGCAGCCCACTACTTCCCGATCCACCACCTTGCCCGCTTCCAGAGACAAGCCAGTGCCGAACTCGCTGCCGGTGGTACGGGTCATCAGCTCTATCTGAGACACAGCGGCGATAGCCGCCAGGGCTTCACCACGGAACCCCAGGGTACCGATGGCCTCTAGGTCGAAAGCGTTTTGGATTTTGCTGGTGGCGTGGCGCAGAAAGGCGGTTTCCGCGTCCTCCGGCTCCATGCCGCAGCCGTTGTCGGTGACCCGAATGTAACCCATGCCGCCCCGCTGGATCTCCACCGCCACCGCAGTGGCACCGGCGTCAATGGCGTTCTCCGTCAGCTCCTTCACCACGCTGGCCGGACGCTCTACCACCTCACCGGCGGCAATCAAATTGGCCACATGGCGTTCCAAACAGTGAATTTTGGGCATTTTCGGTCACCTCCTGTCGTTACTTATCCTTCCAGCTTGGCTTTCCAGCCGTAGAGCAGGTTCATAGCCTCGATGGGCGTCAGCGTGTTCAGCTCCACCTTGCGCAGCTCCTCCAACACTGCCTGTCCGGCCAAGTCGGCAAGCCCCACCTGCTCCTCCAGCTCCTCTTTGGGCTGGACTGGCGCAGGTCGTTCCCCCGCCTCCAGCTCCTTCAAAATCTCCCGCCCACGGCGGATGATCCAGGCAGGCACCCCGGCCAGCTGCGCCACTTCGATGCCGTAGCTCTGGTCTGCCCCGCCGGACACCAGCTTGCGCAGAAAGATCACGTCATCCTGCCGCTTCTTGGCTGCCATATGGTAGTTGCGGACGCCGGGAATAGCGCCCTCCAGAGCGCTCAACTCGTGGTAATGGGTGGCGAAAAGGGTCTTCGCCCCCAGTTTCTTCTTGTCAGCGCAGTGTTCCAGCACAGCACGAGCGATGCTCATGCCGTCATAGGTGCTGGTGCCCCGGCCGATCTCGTCCAAAATCAGCAGGGAACGGTTGGTGGCGTTCTTGAGGATCTCCGCCACCTCGCTCATCTCCACCATAAAGGTGGACTGTCCCGCCGCCAGGTCGTCGCTGGCGCCGATGCGGGTGAACACCCGGTCCACCACGCCCAGGTGGGCGGATTTGGCCGGGACAAAGCTGCCGATCTGCGCCATGAGGCAGATGAGCGCCACCTGACGCATATAAGTGGACTTGCCCGCCATGTTGGGGCCGGTGATGATGGCCAGCAGGTTGCTGCTGCCGTTCATGTGGGTGTCATTGGGGACGAACATATTCCCCTTGAGCACCTGTTCCACCACCGGGTGACGGCCATCTATGATGTCGATGACGTCGCTCTCATCCACCTCCGGCATACAATAGTGGTTGTTCATCGCCACCGTGGCCAAGCTGTTGAGCACGTCCACCTGCGCGACTGCCGCAGCAGTCTGCTGGATGACCTCCACCTGGTCGGCAGCCGCCTGACGCACCTGACAGAACAGGTCGTATTCCAGATCGGTGATGCGGTCCTTGGCGGACAAAATGGTGTGCTCCAGCTCCTTCAGTTCCTGGTTGATGTACCGCTCAGAGTTGACGGTGGTCTGCTTGCGCACCCAGTCTGCCGGCACCAGGTCGGTCTGGGACTTGGCCACTTCAATGTAGTAGCCAAACACCTTGTTGTATTTCACCCGGATGTTCTTGATGCCGCACTCCTCTTTGGTGCGGTTCTCGATGTCCACCAACAAGTCCTTGCTGTTGGTCATCACATTCCGAAGCTGGTCTACCTCTTTGCTGTACCCCTCTCGAATGATGCCTCCATCTCGGACGGAGAAGGGCGGTTCATCCACCAGGGCGTTGTCAATGCGCTGGCACAGGCCGGACAGCTCGTCCAGCTGCTTTCTGAGCCGCTGGAACAGAGCGGCCGGCAGGGTGGTCAGCAGGTCACGGACTTTGGGAATCCGATGCAGCCCTGCCGAGAGAGCCACCAAATCCCGTCCCCCGGCAGTGCCGTAGACGATGCGGCCGATGAGCCGCTCCAGGTCGGTGATTTCCTTCAGGCAGAGCGCTAATTCTTCCCGGGTCACCATGTCCTCGGTCAAGTCCCGCACCGCCATCAGACGTCCCCGAATCTCCACCGGGTCCAGCAGAGGTTTTTCCAGCCACCGGCGGAGCAGGCGGCCGCCCATGGCGGTCTTGGTCTTATCCAGCACCCACAGCAGACTCCCCCGCTTCTCCTTGCTCCGCAAGGTTTCGGTCAGCTCCAGATTGCGCCGGGCGGTCAAGTCCAGTTCCATAAACCGGCCGCTGGCGTAGTATTGCAGCTGACGCAGGTGCCCCAGCTTGTTCTTCTGGGTCTCATATAAGTAGGACAACAGGCCGCCCACCGCCCGCAGCGCCTCTGGCCGGTCGGCGGGGATGACCTGATAATTTTCAAACTGATTGCTGGCCGCAGTGCCAGCTACCACATAATCAAAGCGCTTGACCGAGCCGAACTCTCTCCGGCAGTCCAGCTTCAACTCCATAGCCTGCGCCAGCGCCGTGTTCTCCCAAGCCTCCGGAGACAGCACCACTTCCCGCGGCTCGAACCGTCCCAACTCATTCATCAGGTGGTTCAAGCACCCGTCCCCACTGCACGAGGTGGCGTACACCTCACCGGTGGACAGGTCGCAGAAGCACACGCCGCACCGCTCCCCTTCCAGGTAGACGGCGGCGATGTAGTTGTTCCGGCTCTCCTCCAGCATGGAGGCGTCCACCGCCGTGCCAGGGGTGACGATGCGGATGATGTCCCGCTCCACGATGCCGGTGGCAGCGGCTGGGTCTTGGGTCTGCTCGCAGATGGCCACCTTGTAGCCCTTGGCCACCAGCCGCGCCAGGTAGGACTGGTAGGAATGATAGGGCACGCCGCACATGGGGACCTTCTCCTCCTGGGGGATGTCCTTGTTGCGATCCCGAGTCGTGAGGGTCAAATCCAGCACCTTGGAGGCGATGCGGGCATCCTCGTCGAACATTTCATAAAAGTCCCCCAGCCGGAAAAAGAGCAGGCAGTCGGGGCACTTCTCTTTCATCTCTAAATACTGTTTGCGCATGGGGGTGATCTTTTGCGCCATGACCTATCTCCTTCTCTATCTTTTAAAAACGTATGGGTTACTCCTCCACAAACTCCCCAAAGAGGCTCCACGTGGAACAGTCGGTGATCTTCACCTTTTTCCGCTGACCCAGCAGGCTCACATCGCCAGGCACGTGGACCAGCCGCCAGCCGTCGGTACGGCAGTTCAGGTTGTTCACTGCGTCCGCCGGATTCTCTTCTTCCACCAGCACCGGCAGGATGCGGCCGATGTACTCCTTGTGCTTCTCCACGGAAATCCGGTTCTGGGTGTCCAACAGCCGCTGGAACCACTTCTTTTTCTCCGTCATGGGCACCGGGTCCTCCATCTTGGCTGCCGGCGTGCCCACTCTGGGGGAGAAGATGAAGGTGAACAGGGAGTCGAACCGCACTTCTTCCAGCAGGGACAGGGTTTCCTCAAACTCCTCCTGGGTTTCGCCAGGGAAGCCCACGATGATGTCACTGGTGAGCACGATGTCCGGAATCAACTTCTTCAGCCGCCGCACCTCGTCCAGGTAGGTCTCCCGGTCGTAATGGCGGTTCATAGCCTTCAAGACCCGGCTGGAACCGGACTGCACCGGCAGGTGCAGCTGAGGTGCCACCTTGTCACAGCGCGCCATGGTCTCAAAGAGCTTCTGGGAGGCGTCTCTGGGGTGGCTGGTCATGAACCGCACCAGGAAGTCGCCGGGGATGTCGTTGATCTGTGCCAGCAGGTCGGCAAAGTCCACGTTGCTGTCCAAGTCCTTGCCGTAGCTGTTCACGTTCTGTCCCAGCAAGGTGATGTCCTTGTACCCCTCGGCCACCAGACCGCGGACTTCCTCCAAAATCTGTTCCGGCTCCCGGGAGCGTTCCCGGCCGCGGACGTAGGGGACGATGCAGTAGGTACAGAAGTTGTTGCATCCGTACATGATGGACACCCACGCCTTGATCTTCCCCCGGCGCACCACCGGCAGACCCTCCGCAATGCGGCCGTCCGACTGCTCCGTAGCAAACACCCGTTCCTTCTTCAGCAGCACCTGCTGGAGCAGCTCCGGGAACCGCCAGAGGGCGTGGGGGCCAAAGACCAGGTCCACGTGGCGGAAGGATTTGCGAATTTTCTCCGCCATGTGGGGCTCCTGCATGGAGCAGCCGCAGAGGCAGATGACCTGGTTGGGCTTGCGGCGCTTGGTGTGGGTCAGGGCGCCCACGTTGCCCAACACCCGCAGTTCGGCGTGCTCCCGGATGGCACAGGTGTTGATGACGATGACGTCCGCCACACTGGTGTCCTCGGTGAAGGCGTAGCCCATCTCCCGGAGCATCCCGCGGATCTGTTCACTGTCCGCCTCATTCTGCTGACAGCCGTAGGTGTCCACCAGAGCCAAGGGCTGTACCCCTGCCTCAGCGTTATGCTGTGCCAACTGGCGGCAGATCTCCATCTGACGCTGAACCTCTCCCATAGGGATCAAAACTTCCTGACGCTTCATTGTTATGCTTCCTCCCAAACAGCGCCAGGCATTTTCGTGGTGCAGGACGCCATGTGTCAAATCGTTGTGTGGTAATCCAGTATACCATTTCACCCCTTGAAATACAAGGAGAAGCTCCCTCGCCCTCCCTGGTTTCCTCTTGTCAAAAGTGCCAAATCGCGTTATAATGAAAGCACTTTATTCTCGACAGAAAGTTGTGGTATTGCCGTGAAACAATTGGTTTTTGAACGCTCCGCCATCAAGCACAACACCGCCATCATCCAGGAACGGGCGGGTTCTGCCGTCATATTTGCCGTTCTGGTGGGCGACGCCTACGGCGCCGGTCTCATCGAGCTGGCCAAGCTCCTGCGGGAGGAGGGCATCGACCATTTCGCCGTGGAAGAGGCAGAGGATGTCACCCGCCTGCGTCAGGCCGGGTTCGCTCAGGAGCCGATTCTGATGCTCCGCTCCACCACCAACCGGGACGAGCTGGTGGAGCTGCTGACCCAGCGTGCCATCTGCACCATCGGTTCCTATGAGACCGGCACCGCCCTGAACGCCGTAGCGGAAGAGCTGGGCGTGAAAGCGGAAGCCCACGTGCTCATCGACACCGGCATGGGCTTTGGCGGCTTCCTGTCCAGCGAGCCTCAAAAACTGCTGTCCATCTACCACTATCTGCCCAACGTGGCCATCACCGGCACCTACACCCACCTGTGTGCCTGTGCCGGGGACACCACCCGTCAGATGGCCGTGTTCCAGAGCGTTCTGGACACCATCGAGTCCGCCCACCTCAACCCCGGTCTCGTCCACGCCGCTGGTTCCTCCGCCCTCATGAACGGGACTGACACCTGCCTGGGCGCAGTGCGGGTAGGCTCTGCCTTTTTGGGTGCCTGCCGTACTCAGAAACGCGGCAGTCAGCTCCGGCCGGTCTATCACGGGGAAGCCATTTTAGACACCGTCCGTTGGCTGCCCAAGGGCCACACCGTGGGCAATGAGGTCATCACCATCCTCCACCGTCCCACCCGCGTGGGCATCATCCCGGTGGGGTATCACCACGGCTTCGGCATCCAGCGCGCCCGCAAGAGTGGGTTCTGGGCGTTCTTCAAGGCTTGGCGGGATCGCCGCAATCGCTTCGTCACCATCAACGGCCAAAAGGCCAAGGTCATCGGTCGGGTAGGCGCTCTGGAGACCGCCATCGACGTGACCGATCTGCACTGCGGCGAGGGCGACCTGGCGGTGTTCCAAATGGACGCCATCTTCGCCCACGGCATCCCCAGAGTCTATCAGTGAGGATTGGCCATGGCACAGAGAGAACATGTAACCCCGTCCTCCGCCCTGGAATTGTTCCTGGACGCCTTTGACGGGATGCCCATTCAGGGCTGTCATGAGCTGCGCCTGTCTCCTCAGGAGCTGGCGGAGCTGACCGGTCTGTTCCCCTCCGCTGTGTTCCAGCCGCTGGAGGAGCTGGCCGACGGAAAACGGTGGTACGAGGTTTCCATCGCATAAGCTACATCGAAAAAGGCTGTGGAGTCCCACAGCCTTTTGTTTTTAATATTCTACCCCTTTGCGCGCCTGGATGCCCCGTTCATAGGGGTGCTTCCGTGCGCACAATTCAGTCACATAATCCGCCTGTTCCAGCCATTTGGAGGGCGGATTTCGTCCTGTCATGACCACTTCCGCCCCTTGTGGCAGCTGGTTCAGGCACCGGTCAGCCAGTTCTTCCAGAATCAGACCAGTCTCCACCGCCCCGCACAGCTCGTCCAGCACCAGCAAGGTACGTTCGTCCGTCAAGGCACAGCTGCGTCGGAGCATATCTTGCGCCGTTTCCGCCGCTTGCTCCCGTTCCTCCGGAGTCATATTCCACAGAAAGGGCATCGTCTCCGGCACCGGCAGCAGGGTCACGTTGGGAAACGCCTGCAGTGCCACCCGTTCCCCGGAGTCCGCTCCCTTCAAAAACTGGGCGATGACCACCTTGCCGCCTCGTCCGACCCAGCGCAGCGCCAGACCCAAAGCCGCTGTGGTCTTGCCTTTTCCATCACCGTAATATATGTGCATCATACTTTTTCCCCTCCAATAGCGCAAAGGCTGGTGTGTACTTTTGCCGCAGTCGTTCCTTCTGGCTGGCAGTCACCGCACTGAGCCGAGTGAAATCACTGTTGTGACGCAGGTCGGCCAGCTTGATCTTCACTGCGATGGGGTTGTGTTGGAGTCGGGCGATGTAGTCCATATAAGGCTCCCCTTCGGGGTGGGTCAGCAGCCGCAGCACCTCCAGAGACTCCTCCGGAAACCCTTCCGCCGCCAGCGCCTCCAACGTCCAGTCGGTGTCCTCCACCACATCATGGAGCAGCGCCGCCACGGTGGAAATTTCATCGTCCATCTGTTCCGCCAGGTGGAACGGATGGAACACATAGGGCATCCCACCCTTGTCCACCTGCCCGTGGTGGGCTTCATAGGCCAGCTTCATGGCTTTTTTCGTCCAATTGGTATAGATCATCCCGTATCCCTCCTGTGTTTTCCTCTATTGTATCGGCTCGGTGTGGAGATTGCAAGGAATGTAGTGTCGAAAAATTGGGAATCTTAATGAATTCTAAAATATTTCTTCCACTTTTATTATAGAAATACACTTGTCTTTTCACCAGAGTCGTGATAACATATTTTTGGAAACCCTTCCAGCATCGCCAGTAAAAAGAAATCATCGGAAAAACAGGAAGGAATTAAGAATCATTTTTAAAAAGGAGGAAATCTGTACTTATGATGTTGAAAAAAAGCATATCATTACTACTAGCCATTGTCATGACATTCAGCCTGGCGGTGACTGCGTTTGCCACTGAAGTTGATGATACGCAGGCAGGTTCTAACCTGACTTTGGCTAAAAAAGCACAAATCCAGGAAGATGTATCTACGTATACCAAGGACACCATTAAGCAATTATCGTTTGATGAATTGCAGTACGCCTCCACTGTTGCTGAAACGGATGAAGTTGCAACCGTTATCTTTGATGCTTTGGTTGAAAAATACGCATCTGGCACGGTTAATGCCGCCGCAAAAGCTTCGTTAATCAGCAATTATGTTCAGTTCGTTAAAGCAACCAAATCAGGGAAAAATGTTACGGTAAAGTACAGAATCAAAGCAAAAATCCCGAATGGTGCTTCTATCTATCTCATGTATGAGTTTCCTTCCCAGACCAGAACAAACGGCGCTTCTGCTTCTCTTTCTGGAAAAAAGATTGGAGAATATACCCAGAAGTTCACAGTTCCAACACTTATGTGTCAATCACGAATTAGTTCACACATGACCGCCCGAGACTACAAAGAAACCAAAGTGCATGAGACCTATAACTACAAATCTAAAGTTTATACTGACTATCATACTGTGACAAAAGTAGAAGCGGTTGGAGAACTCATTGTCAAAACTGTAGCTCCTGCTGTTATATGCCGTCTTATTCCAAAAGCTCGAGTTGCAAAGGTTGTCAGAAAAGCAATTGATGTTGGAGGATTTGTAGCTTCCGCAACTGTTGCAATGTCTGTCTCTATTGGACCCCCGAACAAGGAGGCTGGCCAATACTATAAAACGCAGACTTGGTATGCCAACAACAAAATCTATGTAAAATTAAAGGTTTGGCAATCCAAAGCCGCTTTTGACCACGGCGATCTTCCCATTTATGACGGTAAAGCAGGTGTCGCTGCAAAGTTACCTACATTTTGAATATCTAGGGGGAACAACATGATACGAAAAGACTGGAAAAGTCCTTGGTTTTGGATGAACATTGTGCTGCTCATTATTTGGGCTACCTTTTATACGTTAGCCTGTGGCCTATACGCCCGTCCTATCGTCACAAATATTTGGTATATGCTCCTAGCACTTCTCACACTCATCCCCTCTTATTTCTGCGGGAAAAAGCTAGACCCTCCCATTCCTGTCGGAGGTCAGGTGTTTCTGACCATCGGTGTTTATCTCATCTGCACCTTTTTACCCCGCTTTGCCAACAAGAGCTGAGCCAATATTAGACCCCGTTCCTTGACAATCTATCACTCTATGCCGTAAAATGAGCTGTATGACGATTCTCATCCCCCAGGGAGGGAGATACGATAGATCACAAAGGAAAAGAGTTGATTGCGCACTATGGCAAAACAGGATAAGAAACAGGTCAAAGAGATCACCTCCATGGAGGAAAACTTTACCCAATGGTATACGGACATCTGCCTGAAGGCGGAGATGGTGGATTACGCCAGCGTCAAGGGCTTCATGATCATGCGCCCCTATGGCTACGCTATCTGGGAAAACATGGTCAACATCATGGACGGGATGTTCAAGAAGACCGGTCACGTGAACGTAGCTATGCCCCTGCTCATCCCCGAAAGCCTGCTGAAAAAGGAAGGCGAGCTGGTCAACGGCTTCGCTCCCGAAGTGGCTTGGGTCACCTCCGGCGGTTCCGATCCTCTGGAAGAACGGCTGGCCATCCGCCCCACTTCCGAGACCATGTTCTGCGACCACTGGGCACACGTGCTCCACTCCTGGCGTCAGCTGCCCATGCTGTACAACCAGTGGTGCAGCGTTGTCCGCTGGGAAAAGACCACCCGCCCCTTCCTCCGCAGCCGTGAATTCTGGTGGCAGGAAGGCCACACCATCCACGAGACCGCTGAGGAAGCCATCGCCGAGACCGAACAGCAGCTGTACTGCTATGTGGACTTCTGCCGGGACGCTCTGGCCATCCCCGTGGTTACCGGCCGCAAGACCGACAAGGAGAAGTTCGCCGGCGCCGAAGCCACCTACACCATCGAAGCCATGATGAAGGACGGCAAGACCCTCCAGTCCGGCACCAGCCACTACTTTGGCGACAAGTTCTCCCGGGCCTATGACGTGACCTTCACCGGCCGGGACAACAAGCTGCAGTACCCCCATCAGACCTCTTGGGGCTCCACCACCCGCCTCATCGGCGCCGTCATCATGACCCACGGCGATGACAACGGCCTCATCCTGCCCCCGCCCATCGCCCCCATCCAGGTGGTGGTCATCCCCGTGGCACAGCACAAGGAAGGCGTGCTGGACGCCGCTTACGCCCTGGAAGCTCGCCTGAGGGACATCGGCCTGCGCTGCAAGTGCGACGACTCCGATCAGTCCAACGGCTGGAAGTATGCAGAGTACGAGATGAAGGGTGTGCCCCTCCGCGTGGAGATCGGCCCCAAGGACATCGAGAAGGAACAGTGCGTCATCGTCCGTCGTGACACGGGCGAGAAGACCTTCGTGCCTCTGGCAGAGCTGGAAGAAACGGTGCAGGAGCTGCTGAAGGCACTGCACACCAACCTGTACGAGAGCGCTAAGAAGCGTCTGGAAGAGAACACTTACGCCTGCACCACCGTGGAAGAAGTCAAGGCCAACATGGAAAAGCGCAAGGGTTTTGCCAAGACCATGTGGTGCGGCAACCTGGCCTGCGAGCTGGCCATGAAGGAACTGGCTGGCGTCAGCAGCCGCTGCATCCCCTTCGAACAGGAGAAGATCAGCGACGTCTGCCCGGTCTGCGGCAAGCCGGCAAAGCATATGGTTTACTGGGGCGTTGCATACTAATCTCACACAACGACACGTTCGGGCGGTCTGTACAGACCGCCCGTTTTTGTTAAAAGGAGGTTTCCCCATGGGCATCACAGAACGGATGCAGAGCAGAACCCCCATGCTGATGGAAGCAGCGTTGGGCGAACGTCTCAAAAGTGAATACCACTTAGTTCCCGACGAACAGGTCGCCCTGTCCGGCATCCTCTATCAGTCCGGCGGTCGGGAGGCATTAAAGAGTCTCTGGCAAGAGTACATTGACACTGCTTCCGCCCACCACCTTCCCATCCTGCTCACCACCCCCACCCGCCGGGTCAACCGAGAGCGGGCGGAGCACTTTGCTCACCGAGACACAGTGATCGCTGACCACGTGGCGCTGCTGCGGGAGCTGCAACAGGAGGCGTCCGGGGAAGTGTACATCGGCGGTTTGATGGGCTGTCGCGGGGATGCTTACACGGGAAAAGGTTGTCTTTCCACGGAAGAAGCCTTGGAATTTCACCGCTGGCAGGCGGAACAGTTCCGAAACAGCCCAGTAGATTTCCTCATGGCCGGCATCCTGCCCACCCTGCCGGAGGCCATGGGATTGGCGCAGGCCATGAGCGAGACCAGGTTCCCCTACCTCATCAGCTTCACCATTCACCCAAACGGCTGCCTCATCGACGGCACCCCCATTTCTGACGCCATCAAGACCATCGACCAGTTCGTGAGCCGTCCGCCCCTGGGCTACATGACCAACTGCGTCCACCCGTCCATTTTGGCCCAGGCGCTGGCGCAGCCCTGCAACCAAACGGCAGCTGTCAGAGAGCGCTTCCTAGGCATTCAGGCCAACACGGTGGCGGACAGCTACGGAAACCTGGAACGGGGCGTCAACCTGAAGCCCACTGGCCCCAAGGGGCTGGCACGAGAGATGATGCGTCTGCGGAAGAGGTACGGTCTCTCGCTGTTCGGCGGATGCTGCGGCACCGATGGGCGTTATCTGGAAGCTATGGCGCAGGGGCTGGACGGAAGGCTCTGAAAACGCAGAAAAGCGGTCGTTCTCTTGGAACGACCGCTCTTTTGCGATGCGAAAACTGTGTTCACACTGTCCTCAGATCAGGTTCAGAACCAGAACTGCTGCCATGAAGATGAAGGAGACCCACTTGGTGATGCGTGCGAGCTTTGCGTCCCAGGTGTTCTTCTTGTGGTTGGACAGGAAGGTGTCGCTGCCGCCGCTGAGGGCGCCCGCCACGCCGGAATTTTTGCCGGACTGGAGCAGGACCACGCAGATGAGGAACAGGCAGGCGATGAAGATGATGATGGTCAGAACCAGTTGTGCAGTAGACATAGGTCGATACTTCCTTTCAAGCATTTGAAAAACCGTTCCGGTAGAGGAAACGTCATACATTCAGATATATTCATGATTTTAACACAACCCTGTGAAAAACGCAAGGGGATTTTTCCAGCCTCACCGGTAAATTTGCAGCTTCTGCCGCCCATCCACCTTGTATTCCACAGGAATATTTGGTATAATAAAAAATCAAAATGTCACATTATCCCTTTGATTTTTTAAGGTAGGATTTTCGCTATGAATCAACTGTTAAATCGGTTGCCAGAAGCCCAGACCAAGCTGTTTTTCGGCGTCCTCATCCTCTTCGCCGCCATCACAGTCTACTTCTCCCCCCTCCTGGCCGCCATCGAAATTCTCATCACGGCGCTCTTGCTGGTCTATCACCTGCTCACCCGCCGCTCCCGAGAACAGAAAGTAACCGGTTTCATCGACACCCTCAGCCGGAACATCGCCCAAGCCGGCAAGGACACCATGACCAACTCCCCCTTCCCCATGGTCATCTTCCGACCGGAAAACGGGGAGGTCATCTGGAGCAACGACCGATTCCTGGACCTGTGCAGCGACCGGGACCACATCTTCGACACCCACATCACCACAGCGGTGCCCAAGTTCTCCGCCCAGTGGCTCTTTGACGGAAAGACACAGTGCCCGGACGAGTACGTTATCCAGGGACGGCGCTATCAGGTCTTCGGCCAACTGGTCAGCGTGGGCAGTGAAGAACACCCCAGCTATGTGGCCACCACCTACTGGCTGGACGTGACCGACTTCAGCGACATCCGCGACCGCTACTATGCCACCCGTCCGGTGGTCTCCATCATCACCATCGACAACTACGAGGAGCTCATCCGCAACTCCACCGACAGCCGCCGTGCCAAAGTGCGCACCGGCATCGAACGAGAAATTTCCAAGTGGATCGCCCCCACCAACGGCTTGGTCTGCCGGTACGACCGGGATCGCTACCTGTTCATCTTTGAGGAACAGCACCTGGCCGCCTACCGTCAGAGCAAATTCGCCCTGCTGGAGGCCGTGCAGAAGATCACCGGCCCCTACGGCCTCACCGCCACCCTCTCCATTGGCATCGGCGTGGGGAGCACCTTTGAGGAGATGTTCCAGTTCGCCACTCTGGCGTTGGAGATGGCCCTGAGCCGCGGCGGCGACCAAGTGGTCATCAAAAATCCGGAGACCTTCGAGTTCTACGGCGGCCGTTCCAAGGAGACGGAACGGCGCACCAAGGTCAAGAGCCGGGTCATGGCCAGCGCTTTGGACAAGCTCATCTCCGCCTCTTCCCAGGTCATCGTCATGGGGCACAAATTCTCCGACCTGGACTCGGTGGGCGCTGCCGCCGGCATCTGTGCCATCGCCCGCGCCCGGAACATCCCTGCCTATATCGTCCGAGAGGACACGCCCGTCCCCGGCACCATCATGATGAAGCGCCTGGCCGCTCTGCCGGAGTACGCCGGTGTGTTCCTGACCAAATCGGAAGCAGAGGCGAAATTGGACTCCCGCACCCTGGTGGTAGTGGTGGACACCAACCGCCCCGATCAGGTGGTCTGCCCCAACCTGCTCAACGCCGCCCGGCGCATCGCAGTCATCGACCATCATCGTCGTGCTGTGGATTACATCTCCAATGCGGCGCTGAACTACCACGAACCCTACGCCTCCTCCGCAGCCGAGCTGACGGCGGAGCTGATGCAGTATATCATCGAACCTACCGACCTGCTCCGCACCGAAGCAGAAGCATTGCTGGCGGGCATCGTGCTGGACACCAAAAACTTCACCCTGCGCACCGGTGGACGCACCTTTGAAGCCGCCGCTTTCCTCCGCCGCTGCGGCGGGGACACCAGTGAGGTTCACAAGCTGTTCCAGAACAACCTGACCGATATGGTCCACAAATTCGAGATCATCAAAAACGCCACCCTCTGCCACGACTGCGTGGTGGTAGCTGCCTCCAACCTACCGGTGAACCGCATCATCGCCGCCCAGGCAGCGGACGAGCTCATCAACGTCCAGGGCATCAAAGCCTCCTTCGTCCTCTTCCCGGAAGAGGATAAAGTGGTCATCTCCGGCCGCAGCGGCAGCGACATCAACGTGCAGGGCATCCTGGAAACCCTGGGCGGCGGCGGCAACGGCGCGGCAGCTGGCGCACAGCTGTCGGATACCACGGTGGAGGCTGCGTACACCCGTTTGATGGTCGCCATTGACGATTACTTCAGCGACGAGCCGGAGAGCACCTGACTTGACGCTGTTGCAAATATCCTTGGGAGCACCCCTCCCAACACTACATCTCTTAACAGGAGGTATTCATCATGAAAGTTATCTTACAGGAAGACGTAAAGGGCAAGGGCAAGAAAGGCCAGCTGATTGATGTTTCTGACGGCTACGCCCGGAATTTCCTGCTGCCGAAGAAGCTGGCGGTCATCGCCACTGCGGACAACATCAACACCCAGAAACTGATGGACAAGGCACGCCGGGAACGGGAAGCCGCCGAAAAGGAAGCCGCTATGGAGCTGTCCAAGAAGCTGAAGGACTGCCCGGTCATCGTCACCGCCAAGGCTGGCGCCGGTGAAAAGCTGTTCGGCAGCGTCACCACCAAGGAGATCTCCGACGCCATCAAGGAGCAGTATGGCTTCGATATTGCCAAGACCAAGCTGGTCAGCGAGCCTATCAAGGCATTTGGCACCTATGACGTCAAGTGCAAGCTGGGCTACGAGATCACCGGTGTGGTCAAAGTCACCGTCAAAGAAGGTTAATACCACTCCCTGCCGCCCGGCAGGGATGCTATGGCAGGGTCTCCCCTGCCCCACCACATAGGCCGCGGCGTCTCTTCCGGTCCGCGCAGCAGACCATCGGACGCCTGCGGCCTATGTGCCGTTCCTTGCGCTCTGTTGCCGGGGCGCGTCCGACCCCTTTAGAAGTTAGAAGCAGGTGAACCCCATGGAGGAAGAACTTCTCTACCGACAGCCTCCCTACTCGCTGGAGGCAGAATACTCTGTATTGGGCAGTATGCTCATCGACAGTCACTGCATCCCCCAGGTCATTGAGGCGCTGAAGGCAGAGGACTTCTATCAGGAGCAGAATCAGGCCCTTTTCCGCACCATCCACACCATGTTCAGCCACGCCAAGGTCATCGACCCGGTGACAGTGCTGGAACAGATGCGGCTGGAGAGCGACCTGGACGAGGCCACCTCTCGGAACTACGTGCTGCAGCTGGTGGACGTGACCCCCACGGCGGCCAATGTGAAGGAGTACATCGAAATTGTCCGAGACCGCTCCCTCATGCGCAAGGTCGCCCAGACCATGGACGACGTTCTGGGGATGATCCAGCGGAAGGAAGGTTCCGGCCAGGAGATTTTGGAGGCGGCGGAACAGCGTATCTACGCCATCCGCCAGGGGCGTGCCGCTCAAGGGCTTATCCCCATCTCCCAGGTCATCCAGGACGTCTACGGCCGCCTGGAAGAGCTGGCCGCCAACGACGACCATCTGCCCGGCCTGTCCACCGGCTTGACCGACCTGGACCGAGCCATCTCCGGCCTGAACAACTCCGACCTGATCCTGTTGGCCGCCCGCCCCGGCATGGGTAAGACCTCTATGGCGCTGAATCTCTTGCTGAACGTGGGGAAATCCTCCGGGAAGAGCGCCGTCTTCTTCTCGCTGGAAATGAGCCGGGAACAGCTGGCCATGCGCCTGCTGTCCAACGAGGCGTTCATCGACAACAAAAAACTCACCACCGGCAACCTGGACGACGAGGACTGGGGCAAGATTGCCCTAGCCTGCGCCGCCCTGAACCAGACCAATATTTTAATTGACGACAACCCCATGCTGACGGTGGCGGATATGCTGGCCAAGTGCCGACGGGTGGAAAACCTGGGGCTGATTTGCATCGACTACCTCCAGCTCATGCAGTCCTCCGGCGGCAAGAGCTACGCCGGGGAAAACCGACAGCAGGCGGTCAGTGACATCTCCCGATCGCTGAAGATCATGGCCAAGGAGCTGAACGTGCCCGTGCTCTGCCTGAGCCAGCTCTCCCGTGCCAACGAGTCCCGTTCGGATAAGCGTCCCATGCTGTCCGACCTGCGTGAATCGGGCGCCATCGAACAGGATGCGGATATTGTCATGTTCCTCTACCGAGACGACTATTATAATCCTGAGAGCGAGTACCGCAATCAGGCCGAGTGCATCATCGCAAAAAACCGCCACGGCGAGACCGGCAAGGTCATGCTCCAGTGGCTGCCTGAGTTCACCACCTTCTCCGGTCTGGACTGGCAGCATCAGGAGTAAGCCATGGCCGAACAACTGGAACGCAAGCTGCTCCGCCTGGCGGCAGACTATGAGATGTTCCCCCCCGGCAGCCACGTCCTGGTGGCCTGCTCCGGCGGTGGGGACTCCATGTGCCTGCTCGCCCTCCTGTGGAACTTGCGCAAAACCTTGGACATCACCCTTTCCGTCGCCCATTTCAACCACCAACTACGGCCGGAAGCGGCGGAAGAGGCGGAATTTGTCCACAGCTGGTGTGCAAAACAGGGCATCCCCTGTGTCATCGGCACGAAAAATGTGGCCGCGCAGGCCGCCCAAACCGGTCGTGGTCTAGAGGAGACCGCACGGGAGCTGCGGTACGCCTTTTTGGAGCGCACACGCCACGACCTAGCCGCCCACCGCATCGCCACTGCTCACCACGCCCAGGACAACAGCGAGACGCTATTGCTCCACCTGATGCGGGGCAGTGGGCTCCGTGGATTGGGCGGCATCCCGCCGGTGCGTGGGAACATCGTCCGACCACTGCTCACCGCTCAGCGGCGGGAAATCCAGTCTTACTTGACCCGCCACCACATTCCCTATGTGGAGGACGCCTCCAACCAGGACCTCCGCTATACCCGGAACTTCATCCGACACGAGATCCTGCCCCTGTTGGAACAGCGCAACCCCAACCTAGACGCCCGCCTGTGGGAGAGCGCCTGCCAGTTCCGGCAGGAGAACGCTTACCTGGACGAACAGGCGCGAACGTTGTTGTCCGACCTGCACGAAACGCCGGATGGGTTGGCCTTGCCCTGTGCTGCGCTGACGCAAGGGCCAGAAGTGCTGGCCTTCCGCGCTGTGCAGCAGCTGGCGCAGGTGTTGGAACCGGAACTGGTGCTCTCCGCCGCCCACCGAAGGGGCATCCTAGCGCTGTGTCAGGGGAACCGCCCCTCTGGACAGCTGGCGCTGCCTTTGGGCGTTATCGCACGGCGGAACTACGACCGATTCGAGCTGGTGCGTGGGAAACGCCCGCCCTTTTTGCCGGTCACCCTGCGCCTGCCCTTTGAACGGGACGTGGCCGGATGGCACATCACCTGCGAAAGAACCCTTTGTCCGACCGGGAAATTCAACCAGCCCCGGTGCTTTTACCTGGCTCTGCCCGAAGACGCGCAAGTGCTGCTGCGTCCCCGCCAAACTGGTGACGCCATCACCCTGCCCGCGCGGAGCCGGAAGACCATTAAAAAACTACTCATCGACGCCAAACTTCCCCGCCAGCGCCGGGACTTTCTCCCGGTGTGGGAGTGGAACGGTCAGGTCTGCGCTTTGAACGAGTTTGGAGCCGATCAAGCCTTTTTACCACAGCCAGGCCAGCCTGCCTGGCGCATCACTGCGGTACCTGCCGCAAATTCCATTCATGCGAGATAGAGAGGGAAATGAACCATGAATATGTCTGACAGCATCAAGGAAGTCCTGTACACCGAAGAACAGTTGCAGGCGCGTGTGAAAGAACTGGGCGCACAGATCACCAAGGACTATGCCGGCAAGGATAAGATTTTGCTGGTCAGCGTCCTCCGCGGCTCCTACATCTTTATGGCCGACCTGAGCCGCGCCATCGACCTGCCCTGCCTCATCGACTTTATGGTGGTCTCCTCCTACGGCGCCGGCACCTCCAGCAGCGGTCAGGTGGAGATTAAGAAGGACATCTCCTCCTCCATCGAGGACTATCACGTTATCATCGTGGAGGACATCCTGGATTCCGGCAACACCCTGTACTATCTGCTGGATGTGCTCAAGCTGCGCAAGGCCGCTTCCATCCGCATCTGCACCCTGCTGGATAAGCCGGAACGGCGAGCGAAGCCCATCCAGGCAGACTACACCGGATTTGTGGTGCCGGACGCCTTTGTGGTCGGCTACGGACTGGACTACAACCAGCAGTATCGCAACCTGCCCTACATTGGCGTGCTGAAGGAAGAAGTTTACAGCTGATTTGATTTTGTGGACGTCGTTCCACCCTGAAAAGGAAGTGATCTCTCTTTGAGACAGAAAAGCAACCACCGAGATTATGTATTCTATCTGATCCTCCTGTTGGCTCTGCTGGGGTTCTTCTGGTTCTTCACCAACCAGCACAGCACCGCCAGCGTCCCCTACAGCCAGATGGTGGAGCTGTTCCAGTCGGAACAGGTGTCCTCCTTCACGGTGCAGAACAATGTGGTGACCATGGAGCTGAAGTCGGAAGTAGATGGCAAGAAGGAGGCCTCCTGCGCCATCTCGGACTTTACGGCCTTTTATGAGGATCTCAATCCCCTGGTGCAGGCGCAGAAAAAGAGCGGCGTCCTGACCAGCTACGACTATAAAAAGGACACCCAGTCCGTCAACTGGGTCACTCTCCTGCCCTCCCTGCTCTCTGTGGCCATGGTCTTCCTGCTGCTCATGATGATGGTGCGGCAGAACAACGCCAACGGCGGCGGTGGCGGCCTGTCCCAGTTCGGCAAGGCCAAATTCACCTCCGCAGAACAGATGAAGAAGAAGGTCAGCTTCCGTGACGTGGCTGGCGCGCAGGAGGAAAAGGCGGAGCTAGAGGAAGTGGTAGACTTCCTCAAAGACCCTGAAAAATACACCGCTCTGGGCGCACACATCCCCAAGGGCATCCTGCTGGTCGGCCCTCCGGGCACCGGCAAGACCCTGCTGGCCAAAGCGGTGGCCGGCGAAGCGGGCGTGCCCTTCCTGTCCATCTCCGGCTCCGACTTTGTGGAGCTGTACGTGGGCGTAGGCGCAAGCCGTGTCCGCGACCTCTTTGAAGAGGCCACCAAGACCGCACCCTCCATCGTATTCATCGACGAGATCGACGCGGTAGGCCGCCAGCGCGGCGCTGGCCTGGGCGGCGGGCACGATGAACGGGAACAGACTCTGAACCAGCTGCTGGTGGAGATGGACGGCTTTGAGGGCAACTCCGGCGTCATCGTCCTAGCTGCCACCAACCGGGTGGACATCCTCGACCCGGCTCTCCTCCGTCCCGGTCGTTTTGACCGGCAGGTCTACGTAGGTCTGCCGGACATCCAGGGGCGCAAAGAGGTGCTCCAAGTCCACTCCCGCACCAAGCCGTTGGCCGAGGACGTAAACCTGGAGACCCTGGCCAAATCCACCAGCGGCTTCACCGGCGCAGATCTGGAGAACCTCATGAACGAGGGTGCGCTGCTGGCTGCTCGCAAGAATCAGCGATTCATCACCATGTCCGACCTGCAGGAGTCCATCATCAAGGTCATCGCAGGCCCGGAAAAGAAGAGCCACGTGGTGACCCCTCACGCCCGGAAGCTCACCGCTTACCACGAGGCCGGTCACGCCATCGCCATGCACGCCCTGCCCACCCATGACCCGGTGCATCAGATCACCATCGTCCCCCGTGGTCAGGCCGGCGGCATGACCATCTCCTTGCCCCAAGAGGACCGCTCCTTCCGCTCTCGGAACGAGCTGTTCGAGGACATCGTTGCCCTGCTGGGCGGCCGTGTGGCAGAGGAGCAGTTCCTGGGCGACATTTCCACCGGCGCTTCCAGCGACCTGGAGCGTGCCACCGCTATCGCCCACGCCATGGTGGCCAAGTACGGCATGAGCGACGCCCTGGGCGCTGTGGTCTACGACGATGGTAAGGGTGAGGTGTTCATCGGCCGTTCCATGGCACAGACCAAGCCCTATTCCGAGACCATCGCCGCCTCCATCGACCAGGAGGTCAAGGCGCTCATCGACAAGGCTTACGCCCAGTGCCGAAAGATCCTGTCCGACTACGCCCCCCAGCTGGAGACCACTGCACAGTATCTGCTGGAGCATGAGACCATGTCCAGCGAAGCCTTTGAGGCAGTGTTCACCGCAACGGAACAGGACGCATAACGTTTTTGCGGCTCCCAAATCGGGAGCCGCTTTTCACCCTGTCCGAAAACGAGAAAAACGCCTGACCACATTGGCCAGGCGCTTTTCATCATTCGAAAAAAAGAGAGAAGAGAGAGAATCAACCAATCAAAAACGAGGTTCTTTCTTGGTACGGGTATAGAATACCGGGTAATTACGGCAAAATCATGACGGCTTTGTAAACCGTTTGTAAACTCAGGATAGAAGCAATTCTAGGTCCGCCAGCGCCAGCCCCTCCTGCAAAGCCAGACTGATGGCGCACCCGGTCACCCGGCCAATATCCGCCACCAAGGTGTCCACCTCCCGGGGCGTGACCATCATCCGCTCCAGCTCCTCCTGTCCCGTCCGTTCCCGACCGGTCAGCTCCGCCACCAGCGTCCCTGCATCCACCACCGTGGGCACCCCCATGGCAATGACGGGAATCCCCAAGGTCTCCTGATTCAGCGCCGCCCGAGCGTTGCCCACGCCGGAGCCGGGGATGATACCAGTGTCGGCGATCTGGATGGTCTTCCCCAGCCGAGCAGCAGAACGGGCGGCCAAGGCGTCCACAGCGATGACCACTGCTGGTTTGATCTCCCGCGCCAGGGCTTGGATCAGCTCAGCGCTCTCCACGCCGGTGCTGCCCACCACGCCGGTATGCACCGCCGCCACCGGACGCCACTGGCCGAAGTACTCCGGCGCTTGGGTGATGAGGTGGCGGGTGGCTAAGGTGTGGTCGATGGCGATGGGGCCAACAGCGTCTGGGGTGATGTTCCGGTTGCCCAGGCCGATGACCAGGGCGGGGAGGGTGTCCCCTTTGGGGAGCAGCCCCATGAGTGTCTCGGTGACCGCCTGCACCGTCCGTTCAAAGGTGTCCCCCGTCCGCCCCGGCAGCTCGCCTAGGGTCAGGGTCAGGTAGTGGCCGATGGGTTTGCCCAAGCGCCGGGCGGCGGCGTCGTCCAAAATCTCCACTTCCGTGACCGGAATCCCACAGCGCTCAAAGTCCCGGTGGCGCATGCCGGGCAAATCCTGCGTCTCCGTCCCCTCGCCCAGCTCCAGCGCTTCCACAGCCAAGTCCGTCCGGACTCCTTTTTTCCACTCCATCTTGTGCTCCCTCCTGTTCTTTCTGCCTAGTTTGGGCGCGGGCGGCGAAAGTTATCCACAGGCCGGGAAAAAATTTGAGAAAAGAGTTGCAATCTGACCGTTCGGATGCTATAATTAGGACTTGCACGGGTCTTTTTTACCCCTGCTACTTTTTCAATAGAGGAGGTTTTTGGTTTGCCCAATATCAAGTCCGCTAAAAAGCGCGTGCTGGTTAACCAGACCAAGGCCGCTCGTAACAAGGCTGCTGTCTCCGCTGTGAAGACCGCACTGAAGAAGTTTGATGCCGCTGTCGCGGAAGGCACCAAGGACGAAGCCGCTGTGGCTTACAAGGTCGCCGTGAAGCACGTGGACAAGGCTGCTGCCAATGGCCTGATGCACAAGAACAAGGCCGCTCGCAAGAAGCATCAGCTGACCATCAAGCTCAACGCCATCGAGGGCTAATTAAACACGAATGTGATGCACTAAGCCGTCTGTCTACTACACAGACGGTTTTTTGCTGGCTTTTTTTCTGTTTATCGCTTATAATAACCTCAAGTCTTCATAGAATCTTAAAAAGATCGGGACAAAATCGGGAGGTGATATGGCCTTGGAAGAAAAACTCTATCAGTACCTGGATCGGCTCAAAGCCCGCTACCCCCTGGTGGCCTTTATCGTGGACGTCATCGAGGTCTACCTGGATCGCCGGGTCTCCCGCAGCTCCGCTGAGCTGGCCTATTACCTGCTGCTGAGTGTCTTCCCCATGCTCATCATGGTCATCTCCGCCCTGGGCTGGCTGCATCTGGAGACCAACGCAGTCATCAGCTTCCTCAACACCGTCCTCCCCGCCCAGATCATGGAGCTGTTCTCCGACTATATCACCTACGTCCTCACCCACCAATCCAAGGGACTGTTCCTGGCCGGACTCATCATGTCCATCACCGCCTCCTCCGCTGGCTTCCGCAGCCTCATGTCCATCTCCGCCGAGATCTACGGACGGCGCACCTTCCGTGGGGTGTGGTACTTGCTGACCTCCCTGATTTTCTCCGTCCTGCTGCTGGTGATGGTCTACGGGTCTATCGCCGTCGTCCTGACAGGCAACTGGTTCTTTAAATGGTTCCGGATGCGCTTTTCCATGCTGCCGCTGCCCAAGAACCTGCGCTGGATGCGCCTGATGATCCTCTTCGGCGTGGCCCTGCTGGTCCTGGCTCTGCTCTACCGGGTCACCGCCCCCTGGAGTCACCAGCGGCCGCCGGTGCTGAAGGGCGCCTTCCTCATCTCCATCCTGCTGGCCGCCGCATCCGGTCTGTTCTCCATGTTCATCAGCCTGTCCACCCGCTACTCCACCGTCTACGGCTCCCTGGCCTCAGTCATCATCCTGATGCTCTGGCTCTATCTGTGCGGCAACATCGTCAACCTGGGCAACGTGCTCAACTACGTGTGGTGGCGACGAAAACAGGGGCTGCCGGTGCGCTTCCTATTAGAAAAGCAATTGTAACAGTTCCTCCGCTCCGTTGCGCTGATAACGGAGCGGTTTTTCATATTTAGGGAATTTCGCCTAGCATCTCCCTGCAAAATGAGGCGGTTCCGTCGTTTTCCGCTATTTTTGTTTCCATTTGTCAACAAATCCTGCAAGTTGTAACGGGATTGTTGTTGTACCGGCGGGCAAATTCCGTTACACTGTTAGCATGAACGTGAACTTTGTACGAAAGGAGGGTTTTGCGTGAAGCTCTTTCCCGCCATTCTGCTGAGCGGTCTGCTGGCGCTCACCTTAGCCGGCTGCACTGCACAGAGCACCTCTGGCGGCGTCTCTGCTGCCGCATCTGCCCTTGACACAACCGCAAATGCTTCCCCCATTCAGATCAAACTCAACCGGGTGAAGGATGAGATCAAGGCGGAGGACGGCCATGTGCTGGTCTCCTACGCCTATGACCGTCCCACGGTGATGATTTCCGGCAACTCTGCCGCTCAGTCCGCCATTCAAAGCAGCTTGAACGCTCTGGTGGACAAGGATCTGACCTATGTAAAAGGAGACCTTTACGCCATCGCCCAAGGAAACTATCAGGCGCTGGGCAAGGACGCGACCCCCTGTACCTCCGAGCTGAACCTGACCGTCACCCGCAGCGATGACACGGTCATCAGCCTGGTGGCCGATGAGATCCAGGACGCCGGCGGCGCCCACGGCAGCGACTGGCGCAGCGGCTGGAACTACGACACGGAGACCGGTCAGCTGCTGACCTTCCCCGACCTGGGCAACGGGTTCCGAGAAAAGGCCACCGAGCTGGTGTCCGAGCAGGCCGCGTTGGAAGTGGACTCTCTCTTCGATGGTTATCAGGAAAACCTGAGCCACGTGGTGCTGGACGGTACCGAGGACGCCCAGAGTCTGTACGGCTTTGACGCCACCATCGCGCCTACCTTTTATATGACTGACGAATCCATCACCTTTATCTCACGGGAGTACGAATTGCAGCCCTACGCCATGGGTGTGTTGGAATTCCCCACTCCTTATTCGGATTATGGTTCCATCCTGAAGGAGCACTACCTGCCCAAGGGCTACACCGCCAAAGAAAGCGCCAAGCAGGACGCCGACCTGGCCGCCAGCTCGGACGATGGCAATACTACCAGCAACGACGCCTCTGCGGACTCCAACGGGCAAGCCCTGGCCAAATCGGGAAAGCTCCAGGGAAAAGGCTGGACGCTGACCATCCCCACCAACTGGAGCAAGCAGATCTATGTGGCCAGCACCGCCAATTCGGTCTCTTTCTACGAGAAAGGGTGTCATGATGCCATGGGCGGCGGCTGGCTGTTCTCCATCCAGTCCTATCAAGACAACTCCTACCAGCAGCTGCCGGACTACGAGCTGCTGAGCATCGACCGGACCACCACCTATGTGGTGGTCTACCCCACTGACGTGCAGTTCGAGGGCGCTGACCAAAAGAGCGCTCAGCGCTACAGCGCTTTTTCCGGGCAGATCGAAAAGGTGCTGAAAACCTTCGCCCTGTCCAGCTAACTTTTTCCGTTCCCTCCGCCTTTTCGACGTGGAACATAAAATTTCATGCAGAAATGAGGTTATGATGATGAAACGACTGTTCACCCTCTGTCTTGCCATGGTCATGGCCCTCTCCCTGGCCGCCTGCGGCACCAGCAGGACCCCCGCCGCCTCCAGCTCCCCTGCCGACACCTCCGTGGAGCCTACGTCCACCGGACACCCTGCCTTCCACGCCGGCAGCGGGAGCAGACGTGCGCTGACGGCAGAGGACGGTACGGAAGTACTGGTCTCTAAGAGCACTGCCTATGATATTGTCTACCCAGAGGCTTCCGACGCCCAGAAGGCCATCCAGAAGGATCTGGAACAGGTCGTGGCGGACTTCCACAAAGACTCCAACAAACAGGAGGAAGACGCCCAGACCTACTATCAGGAGTTCCTGAAAGGTGGCGGCAAGAAGGAAGCGTTCACCCCTTACACCTTTGAGCTGACCTGCAAGCCCCTGCGGGCAGACAACAACGTCGTGAGCATCCTGTTCTACAGCTACGCCTACTGCGGCGGCGCCCACGGCAGCCTGGCCACCTTCGCCCGGAACTATGACGCCAAGACCGGCAAGGTTCTGACCATGAAGGACTTTGGGGAAGAGGTCAGCAGCTTGGTGACGGACAATGCCGTCAAGTTCATCAACGCCATCCAGGACACCGACGACGCCTTCTTCTATGACAAGGTGAAGGCAGCAGACGAATCCGTCCAGTCCATGCTGGAGACCGGCAGCTTCTACCTGTCCCAGGACGGCCTGGTGCTCATCGACGGTCAGTACCTGCTCCAGCCCTATGCCGCTGGCATCGTGGAATTCACCACCAGCTACGACGACCTGCGGGGCAAGCTCAACGACGAGTACACCCTGCCCGGCGGCACGACTAACTGTGTCAGCGCCATGGGCACCTACACCTTCGACCAGGACGGCAAGCTGACCCGCACGGAGAGCAGCTACGATCCGGCCGATATGCCCAAGGGCGACGATATGCCGGAAGCGACCAGCGGTGCTGACACCTCCACTTCCAGCAACTGACGTCCTACTTTCTCTTGTTTGCTCCGTCTCCTCGACGGCAAAATATCTCATCTTTCTTGCAAAAAGAGGTAATCACAATGAAACGACTGTTTGCACTCTCTCTGGCTCTGGTCATGGCCCTGTCCCTGGCCGCCTGCGGCGGCAGCAAGACCCCGGCAGCAGGTTCCGCCAGCACCACCAGTACCGGCGCTGCCTCCAGTGCCCCCACTTCCGCAAAGCCTGCTGACAGCGCTCCCGTTCTGACCCGCGGCAATCAGGTCAGTGAGGACATCAAGGCAGACGACGGCACTGTGGTCGTCTCCGTCCAGTACAAGCCCCTCTCCGTCTCTTATCCGGGGAATACCGAGGTCGAGAAGACCATCCAGAAGGATCTGGACAAGGTAGTGGCTGACTTCCTGAAGTCTGCAAAGAACTATGCGGAAGAGGCTAAGACCTACTACAAGGAATACCTCCAGAGCGGCGGCAAAGCGGAAGATTTCAGCCCTTACGTCTGTTCCTTGAACGGCAAGGCCGTCCGACAGGATACCGGCGTGATCAGCGCCCTGTTCTACAGCTACGCCTTCACCGGCGGCGCACATGGCGGTATGGCCACCTTCGCCCGGAACTATGACGCCAAGACCGGCAAGGTCCTGACCATGAAGGACCTGGGCGAGGGCGTTGGCTCCTTGGCCATCGACAACGTGGTCAAGTTTGTGGACGCCATCCAGGACCACGGTGACGCTTTCTTCTTCGATAAGGTAAAGGCCGATGACGAATCCGTCCAGTCCATGCTGGCAGACGGCAACTTCTACCTGTCCCAGGACGGCCTGGTGCTCATCGACGGTGAATACCTGCTCCAGCCTTACGCCGCCGGCATTGCTGAGTTCACCACCAGCTATGACGACCTGAAGGGCAAGCTGAAGGAAGCATACGCCCTGACCGGCGGTTCCACCAACTGCGTTGGTTCTGGTTCGGTCTACACCTTTGACAAGGACGGCAAGCTGGTCAATACCAAGACTGACTATGACCCCGCTGTCTCTGACGACGGCGCAGGCAACACCAACACCGCACAGGATGCAGCGGACGGTTCCGTTTCTGCATCTAACTGAGTTGATCCCTAAGAGGCAGCTTCGGCTGCCTCTCTTTTTTGTTCCCAAAAATTTTTCTTGCAATAGATTCCTATATGTGGTATCATCCAAGTAGGCAATGAATGTCTGTGCTATCACTATGGTAAACGAAACGCCCCAGAGACCGTTACTCTCTAGGGCGTTTCTACCTGTTACCGGCAGGCTAGACCGTTGCGGCTGGCTGCCTTAGTCTCTGTTTCTGTTCAGCCATTTGCGAATGCATCGGTCTAGGCACTTAATTAAGTAGTACGCAAGAACATCCGCCACAACAGAAATGACAATACCTTGTACTGTCTGTACTATCACCATGGATCACCTCCTTCCACTCAAAAAGTGATAGAGGCGAAAGGCAACGCCATTATGATAGCACGAACCTCCAGTGCCTGTCCAGATTTTTCCGCATTCTACGACAATTCCACTTCCGTAAAGACCACATCCATCGCCACATCCCAAGGCTCCGCTTCCAGCTCGTCCACCCGCTGCAACTCATAGGCCACAGCGGCGACGACAGCCTTTTCGCAGCGGGGCAAAAACCGGTCATAGTACCCGCCGCCCATGCCTAAGCGGTGACCCTGCCGGTCAAAAGCGGTACAGGGACAGAGCACCAACTCCAGCTGGTCAGGCGGGAGGACATGGGAACGGGAGGGGACAGGCGCCCAAATGCCGTAGCGGCCTTTTTCCCAGCTCTCCGGCCCCAGCGGCTCCAGGGCGATCATCTCGGTGTCGCTGATGCAGTAGGGAAAGACCACCCGTTTCCCCTGTTCATACGCCATCTGGTGGAGGGCTTGCAGGTCCACCTCTCCCTCCATAGCGCAGTAGCTCATGAAGATCTGGGCGTTCTGATACGCCGGATTGTCCACAATATTGTGGACAATTTTGTGGTTCCACAGCGCCCGCTGCTCCCGCCCGATGGCCTTGCGGGCCTGTTTTTTTGCCGTTCGGATTGCACATTTCTCCCACTTTTCCACGGAGATCCCCTCCTTTTTTCTCAGGATAGCACAGAAGTGCGCCGGTCACAACGACTTTTCCCTTCCACGCCTTGACATCGACCCAAAAAGGTGATAGGATTTCCACAATACCAAATGGCACTGACGGGGAGAAGTACCCGTGTTTCCGGCATCAGAGAGCGGTCGGCCGGTGAAAGACCGTGGATGGAACACAGGGAAGGCGTCCCGGAGCCGCGGCAGGAACGGGCAAGTCGCCTCAGTAAACGCCGCCGGTACCCACCGTTACCGGGTTGTGAGTGTCCGGCTTAGCCGGGAATTCAGGTGGCACCACGGACTTTCGTTCGCCCTGAGCATTTGTTTGCTCGGAGCGGATTTTTTATTGCCCGCGTGCCGGCAGCATCATATCAATTCCCGCCGCAGTGACCTGGGAGCAACATCGGTCACACAGCCAGCGGCGGTAAAAGAAGGAGAAACGATTATGGATAACAAGCAGAAAACCATGGATAAGGTCATTGCCCTGTGCAAAGGCCGTGGCTTCATCTTCTCTGGCAGCGAAATCTACGGCGGCCTGGCCAACACCTGGGACTACGGCCCTCTGGGTGTGGAGCTGAAAAACAACGTCAAGAAGGCTTGGTGGAAGAAATTCGTTCAGGAGAACCCCTACAACGTGGGTCTGGACGCCGCCATCCTCATGAATCCTCAGACCTGGGTTGCCTCCGGCCATCTGGGCGGCTTCTCTGACCCCCTCATGGACTGCAAGGAATGTAAGGAACGCTTCCGCGCAGATAAGCTCATCGAACAGTGGTGCGAGGACAACGGCTTCGAGTTACCCAAGCCCATCGACGCCTTCAGCCAGGAAGAGATGGCCGCTTTCGTGGCAGAGCATGAGATCCCCTGCCCCACCTGCGGCAAGCACAACTTCACCGACATCCGTCAGTTCAACCTGATGTTCAAGACCTTCCAGGGTGTCACCGAGGACGCAAAGAACACCGTCTACCTCCGTCCGGAGACCGCACAGGGCATCTTTGTCAACTTCCAGAACATCCAGCGCACCACCCGGAAAAAGCTGCCCTTCGGCGTCTGCCAGATCGGCAAGAGCTTCCGGAACGAGATCACCCCGGGCAACTTCACCTTCCGTACCCGTGAGTTCGAACAGATGGAACTGGAATTCTTCTGCGAACCCGGCTCCGACCTGGAATGGTTCACCTATTGGCGCACCTTCTGCCACAACTGGCTGCTGAACCTGAACATGAAGGACGACAACCTGCGCCTGCGCGACCACGACCCCGAAGAGCTGTGCTTCTACTCCAAGGCGACCACGGACTTTGAATACCTGTTCCCCTTCGGCTGGGGTGAACTGTGGGGCGTGGCAGACCGTACCGACTACGACCTGACCCAGCATCAGACTACCTCCGGCAAGGACATGACCTACTTCGACCAGGCCAAGAACGAGCACTATATCCCCTACGTCATCGAACCCTCCCTGGGCGCTGACCGTGTGGTGCTGGCCTTCCTGGTGGAAGCCTATGACGAAGAGGTGGTAGGCCAGGCCAAGAAGGGCAACGCCGACGTCCGCGTGGTCATGCACTTCCATCCCGCTCTGGCTCCCTTCAAGGCCGCTGTCTTGCCCCTGTCCAAGAAGCTGGGCGACAAGGGCCGTGAGATCCAGGAAATGCTGTCCAAGTACTTCATGGTAGACTATGACGACACCGGCTCCATCGGCAAGCGCTACCGCCGTCAGGACGAGGTCGGCACCCCCTACTGCATCACGGTCGATTTCGAGACCGTGGGCGACGAGAACACCCCCGCTGACAACTGCGTCACCATCCGTGACCGGGACACCATGGAACAGGTCCGTGTGCCCATCGCGGAGCTGAAGGATTGGCTGGAGGCAAAGCTGGCTTACTAAGAACCTTCCTCTTAAAAATCACATCACAATCAATAAAAATCGACCCGCCTGCACACACTCAAAGCAGGCGGGTCTTTTTTGAGAATGCCCGTAAGCAGCTTTCTTGACATAAAACCGCCAGGTTTCTCTCCTCTATTTTAGCAAAACTGTTTATTGCTGTCAATCATAGAGATATTTGCGCTTTTGTCTTGTTATTTCCACAACATTTTTCGCTATTCTTGACAACTTCTTCTGCTTCTACCTCTGTGGTGAAATCTGTTTTAGTAAATATTGTCAAACGACCACTGTTGCGCCTGGGTACGATTCCCTTCGTAGGCCCAAATATTCACATTTTTCCCAACAGCGCCACCGCTAACATCCACATAATTGCCTAGCTGAGAGCGGATATAGTAATGCTTATCAAAGTAGAAAATCTGGAAATTTTGCGCCATCGTCCCGTTTGGCTCATACTGCCAAAGGTTTGCGCCACAGTCTGTGCTGCCACCCTGTACATCCAGTTGCTTCCCACTCCAAGCATTTTGAATGGTGTAAAACCCAGTCGAACTGTTGTAGACAAATTTATATTTGTACTTATCCGATTGCAGCGTATTCTTTCTGCTATACGGGTTGATAGAGATCCGCTTCAATTGAATATTGGCTTCTGACTGGGTAGCATTGCCTTTGACCGCCATAAAGTAGAAATACAGACCATCTTTCGCAGATTGCCTGCGCGCATTACTGAGGATAGAGTACTTACTGCCACTACTGATCGGATGAGTAAACAGCTCACTCTTCTTCAAATAAAAAATTCGATTTCCACAATATGCCTGCACAAAACGATCGGACGCGCCAATGATGGTAACTTCCCCTTCACTTGTCCCGACTTTGTTTTCCCTATAGTTTAAATCATATACATGTCTTTTAGAGCTGGAACTTACAGAACTATAGCACTGAAGTGTTTTCATCGGCTGATACCCATAAATCTGAAAGTTTGGATTTCTCAACAGCTTATTCGCCGGAATCCAATATTTTTGGGAAACTCCCTTCGGTTTTACCTGCACTTTGCCACCAGAGTCTTTGGACACGTTGGTGATCTTCACCTCGGTATAAGCCGCAATGTTCCTGGTATACGTTCTACCGCCGGAATAGCGATAGCCTCTTACGGCGCCTCTTGTGTATGCAGTCGCGTTATCATATCTGATGCTGTACAAAAAATCCAGCGCGCTGGTCTTCGGCGTCTTATTGACCGCAAAACTCTGCATCTGGGTCATCGGTACCAGCATTATCACGACCAGCATCGTTCCGATGACCCGTTTCCAAATCTTCTTCACTGAACTTCCTCCTATCTTCAGTTCAAGTTCGGGAGGCCTCCCTTCTCTATTTTAGTAAAAATGTTTATTGTTGTCAATAGTAAATATTTTTACTTTACTGGGGAGATATTTCCGTTAGAAAGTCGCTAAAACCCGCCATTTTAATAAAAATATGTCCTAAAACGCTAGTAAAAATTTTAACTAGACTACAATATCAGTATTTTGATGCAATAGGGGAATTTTTATGGAACAGATGGCCTACGTGAAACGAATCCGAGACCTCCGGGAAGACCACGACTACACACAAGAGCAGATCGCCCAATTTTTAGGTACCTCCCAAACTATGTACGCCCGCTACGAACGCGCCGCCAATGAACTCCCCATCCACCACCTTCTCACCCTCTGTTCCCTCTACCAAGTCTCCTCCGACTATATCCTGGGCCTAACCGATATATCCACACCACCACCTGCCGGTATCTTCAAAAAACGCATCTGACCATTCCAGCCGCCTGCACCCATCCAGGCGGTTTTTTCCTGCCCAAATGGGAAGAAAGTACCGGCCAGCCTTGCATTTTTACCCCACTTGGGGTAAAGTAATACCATATATCAAACGCGCACATCAATTTGAAATTTTTTAAGATAAGGGAGACGACTTTTATGCGGGATGGATTTGTAAAGATCGCCGCCGGTACCCCTAACATTCGGGTGGCCGACTGTATGTACAATGCAGAGCAGATCGTTGCTCTGATGAAAGAAGCCGCGGCCCAGGGCGTCAAGGTGCTGGCTCTGCCGGAGCTGTGTATCACCGCCTATACCTGCGCAGACCTGTTCCTCCAGCCGGTTCTGCTCCAGGGCGCGGAACGAGCACTGGAGTATATCCTCAACGAGACCAGCGATCTGGACCTGATCGCCGCCGTCGGTATGCCCATCCGCTGCCGCAGTAAACTGTACAGCTGCGCCGTGGTGCTCTCTCGCGGGGAAATTTTGGGTGTGGTGCCTAAGAGCAACATCCCCAACTACAGCGAGTTCTACGAGGCCCGCTGGTTTGTCTCCGGCCAGGATGTGGACGAGGAGATCACCCTCTGTGACCAGACCGTCACCATGAGCGCCTATCAGCTCTTCCGCTGCCGGGAGCTGCCGGAGCTGTGCATCGGCGTGGAGATCTGCGAGGATCTGTGGGTGCCGGTTCCCCCCAGCAGCGGTCTGGCCACCGCTGGCGCTACCGTCATCCTGAACCTGTCCGCCAGCGATGAAACGGTCTGCAAGGATCAGTTCCGCCGGAACATGGTGTCCGACCAGAGCGGCCGTCTGATCTGCGCTTATGTGTACGCCGACGCCGGGGAAGGGGAATCCACCACCGACCTGGTCTTTGTGGGGCATGACATGATCGCCGAAAACGGCGCCCTGCTGGCAGAGAGCCGGTTCCAGACCGGCCTGCTGTCCACCGAAGTGGACGTCCAGCGCCTGACCTACGAGCGCCAGCGCATCACCACCTTCCCGGTGGAAGATGGCGGCCTGATGGAAGTGGAGTTCTCCCTGGAGCTGACCCCCACCAAGCTGACCCGTTACTACGCCCCCAACCCCTTCGTCCCCGCCGATATGGGCGACCGTACCGCCCGCTGCCGGGAGATTTTCTCCATGGTGTCCCTGGCGCTGAAAAAGCGGCTGGAACACACCCACGCCAAGTGCGCCGTCATCGGCCTGTCCGGCGGTCTGGACTCCACCCTAGCGCTGATGATTACCAGCAACGCCATGAAGATGTTGGGTCGTCCCAGCACGGATATCGTCACCCTGACCATGCCCTGCTTCGGCACCACCGACCGCACCCGGGACAACGCCACCAAGCTGGGCGAGCTGCTGGGCACCACCTTCCGGCGAGTGGACATCGGCGAGGCGGTCATGCAGCACTTTGCCGACATCGGTCACGACCCCAGCGACCACTCCACCACCTATGAAAACTGCCAGGCACGGGAACGCACCCAGGTTTTGATGGACATCGCCAACAAGAATGGCGGCCTGGTCATCGGCACCGGCGACCTGTCCGAACTGGCCCTGGGCTGGTGCACCTACAACGGCGACCACATGAGTATGTACGCCGTCAACTGCTCCATCCCCAAGACCCTGGTGCGGCACCTGACCCATTACGTCAGCGACCTGAACCGGGAGACCAATCCAGAGCTGTCCGCCGTCCTGGACGACGTGCTGGCCACCCCTGTCTCCCCCGAGCTGCTGCCCACCACCGAGGACGGTCAGATGACCCACTTCACCGAAGACCTGGTGGGCCCCTACGAGCTCCATGACTTCTTCCTGTACTACGCCATCCGCTGCGCCTTCCCGCCGAAGAAGGTGTTCCGCCTGGCAGAGTACGTGTTCGACGGTGAATACGACCACGACACCATCCTGAAGTGGCTGAAAAACTTCTACCGCCGCTTCTTCAGCCAGCAGTTCAAGCGCTCCTGCGTCCCCGACGGCCCCAAGGTGGGTTCCGCCACCCTGAGCCCCCGCGGCGACTGGCGGATGCCGTCTGATGCTGTGGCAACATTGTGGCAGCAGGAGTTGGAGGAACTCTAAGCTCTCAATTTTCCACGGAGCCAATCGCCGCTCCAAGCGTTTTGCCTCCGGCAAAACCTTGCCGCAGGGTCGCTTCACTCGACCCGAGGATGTGAAATCCCAATGGGATCCCCAAAAGTCCCTGACTTTTGGGGTGACTGGCGGATGCCGTCTGATGCGGTCGCTACCCTGTGGCAGCAGGAACTGGAAGACCTCTAAGCCTTTCCAGTCCGCACTGAGCCAGTCGCCGCTCCAAGCGTTTCGCCTCCGGCAAAACCTTGCCGCAGGGTCGCTTCACTCGACCCGAGGATGTGAAATCCCAATGGGGTCCCCAAAAGTCCCTGACTTTTGGGGCGACTGGCGGATGCCGTCTGATGCTGTGGCAACGCTCTGGCAACAGGAACTGGAAGACCTGTAAGCCCGAATATTTCAACATCAATCCCCGTCCCGGATGTCCTACGACATCCGGGACTCAAACCTATCGCAATGCCTATGAATCTTTATCTTGACTTATTTACCACCTTCGCCAAAATTGGCGTCTGCACCTTCGGCGGCGGTCTGGCCATGCTCCCCCTGCTCCAGCGAGAAGTGGTGGAGAAAAAGAAATGGGCCACCGAGGCCGAACTGACCGACTACTACGCCATCGGCCAGTGCACCCCCGGCGTCATCGCCGTCAACACGGCCACCTTTGTGGGCTACAAGGAAAAGGGCGTCCTGGGCGGCATCATCGCCACCCTCGGCATGATCTTCCCCAGCCTGGTCATCATCACCGTCATCGCCGCCTTCCTGTCCAACTTCGCCCACATCCCCGCCGTCATCCACGCCTTCGCCGGTATCCGTGCCTGTGTCTGCGTGCTCATCTTCAACGCTACCGTGAAGCTGTGGAAGAGCACGGTCATCAACCTGACCGCGGGCATCCTCTTTGCCTGTGTCTTTCTCCTCTCCGCCCTGGTGGGACTGTCTCCCGCCCTGTTGGTAGTGGCCGCCGGCCTGATCGGGCTGGGGCTGCGGCGCGCAAGGGGGTGGCAGGCATGATGCTCTACTTACGGCTGTTCTTTGAGTTCTTCTGCACCGGCCTGTTCTCCGTCGGCGGCGGCCTTGCCACCATCCCCTTCCTGCAGAACATCGGCGTCCGCACCGGCTGGTTCACCAGCCAGGAACTGGCCAACATGATTGCCGTCTCCGAAGCCACCCCTGGCCCCATGGGGGTCAACATGGCCACCTATGTAGGCTTTACCTCTGGTGGAGTCGTGGGCAGTGTGGTGGCCACCATCGGCCTGGTGGCGCCCTCCATCATCGTCATCATCCTGGTGTCCATCCTGCTCCACCATTTCCGCGACAACCGCTATGTGGACGGCTTCTTCTACGGCCTGCGTCCCGCCTCCACCGGCCTGATCGCCGCTGCCGGTTGGAGCGTAGTAGTCATCACCTTCTGGAACGCCACCACCTGGGGCGAGTCCCATGACCTGCTGCAAGCCATCCACTGGAAGTGCATCCCGGTGGCTCTGGTCATCCTGTTCTTCACCAACTGGAAGAAGACCAAAGACCTCCACCCCATCCTCTGGATTGCCTTGGCCGCTATGGCCGGTATCGTCTTCCAGCTATAAAGCAACCGCCGTATGGGTATCCATACGGCGGTTTTGACTTACGCCAGACAAAACGCAGCACGTATCAATTGCGCTCCGCTGGCTGTCTTGCAGAATCTGTCCAAGAAACGCTGGATGATCTCCTTGGCGTATCCATTCTCCGAAGCATTTGCCAAATAGTCCGCCTCAATCAAAATCTGATAATCTATCCCGTCAATCTGAGCGAGCGTATGGTGATGCCCCACCAGATAGGCCACCCGTTCCACCTGGGCCTGGGGCATGCCAGTGTCCTGCAAAAATTCCCGCACCAAACGGGCGCCCTCCCGCTCCTGGTTGGGGCCGTTGGTGTTGCCATAGGCTTTCCGGCAGAAGGGGCAGGCGATGTCGTGGGTGATGGCGGCCACCTCCAGGATGTACTGGGTCTCTCCATCCAGCCCTTCCAGCTCTCCGATGGTCTTGGCATAGGTCCACACCCGAATCAGATGGTCGATGTCGTGGAAATTGCCCTTAGAATAGGCGATCATCTTCTTCATGATCTCTGCAATGGTCATATCGCACCTCCAAATCGAAAAAATGCCCGAACAGCGTGTTTTGTCCGGGCATTTCTCATTTTTTACGCTTTTTCCTCAAAAATCACCTTGGCGTAGGCTTTGCCCTCGGCGTCGCACAGCGCCACCCAAATAGTGCCGCCCTGCTGCGCCACCTTGGGGAACACCAGGTCACCCTGTCGAGCAGACTGGGTGTACTCCACCTTCAGCTGCCCCACTTGGAAGCCTTCTGGCAGGTATTCCGCTGCAAAGCGCACATACCAGACATTGTTCATGTGCTGGTTCACATCGATAGCATATCGAGGCACCTGGAACTCCGGCCGAGTCTCCAGCTCCTCCGGCAGCTTGAGCCGCCGCACCATGGGCGGCATCTCCAATCTGGGATGGGTCTCATAGTGTGCCGCCTGTTCTTTTTTCATGGGCAGGGGGATTTTTTTCTCCAAATCCATCAAAAACCACAGGGAGTCCGCCCGCAGGCACAGTTCCCCGTTGGCATTGGTGATGGAGCAATTTCGATGGGCGAACACCCGGTCGAATTTGTGCGCCCAGGTGGCCAGCTGTACGGTCTCTTCAAAGTGACAGGGCTTGTCAAAATAGATGTTCCAGCTGTTGGCCACCCACGCGATATGCTGCTGTTTCAGAGTGTCCGGACCGGCCCCTGCCGCCATGGTGTGCATGGTGGCGCAGTCCTGGAGAAGATCCATAGCGGAAGCCGGGGTCAGCAGATTTTCTGGACCGGCACGGCTGATGCTGATGGTATAAGGGTAACTATAGATCATACAAACTCACGCTTTCTTTACACATTGAATCGGAACAGGATGATGTCCCCATCCTGCACCACATACTCCTTACCTTCGCTGCGCATGAGCCCCTTTTCCTTGGCCACCTTTTCGCTGCCGCAGGCCACCATATCATCATAGGCGATAACTTCGGCACGGATGAAGCCCCGCTCGAAGTCGGAGTGAATTTTACCGGCCGCCTGAGGCGCCTTGGTGCCGCGGGTGATGGTCCAGGCGCGGCACTCATCCTCGCCGGAGGTCAGGAAGGAGATGAGACCCAGGAGGGTGTAGCTGGCCTTGATGAGGCGATCCAAACCGGATTCCTGGATGCCCAGTTCTTCCATAAACATGGCCTTCTCGTCCTCTTCCATCTGGGACAGCTCTTCCTCCAGACGGGCGCAGACGGGCATGACCTGCGCGCCCTCCTTGTCCGCCAGCTCCTTCACCTGCTGGTAGTAGGGGTTGGACTCATAATCGCCGCCGAAGGTGTCTTCATCCAGATTGGCGGCATAGATGATGGGCTTCAGGCTCAGCAGGTCGCTGGTGGCGATGAGCGCCATGTCCTCCGGCTCACACTCGTAGCTGCGGACGCTGCCGCCATTGTTCAGGTGCTCCCGAAGGGCAGAAAAAACGTCCACTTCCCGCAGGAACTTCTTGTCCCCCTTGCTGGCCTTCTTGGCCTTGTCGATGCGGCGATCCACCATCTCCAGGTCGGCCATGATGAGCTCCAGGTCGATGATGCCGATGTCACGGATGGGGTCGGTGCTGCCTTCCACATGGATGACGTTTTCGTCGTCAAAGCAGCGCACCACGTGGATGATGGCCTCGGTGCCGCGGATGTTGGACAGGAACTGGTTACCCAGACCTTCGCCGTGGCTGGCGCCCTTGACCAGACCGGCGATGTCCACGAACTCGATGACAGCGGGGGTGGTCTTTTTGGGGTGATACAGGTCGCTCAACCAGTCCAGACGGGTGTCGGGGACGGCGACCGTGCCTACGTTGGGCTCGATGGTGCAGAAGGGGTAGTTGGCGCATTCGGCGCCTGCGTTGGTAATGGCGTTGAACAGGGTGCTCTTGCCCACGTTGGGCAGACCCACGATACCTAATTTCATAGCTTCTTGCTCTCCTTATGTTACAACGGTTCAGATTCCGTTTCTATAAATACCGATACATTTATAGATTGTAGCACAAGGGCGTTTTTTTCTCAATAGCGAAGTTCCGCCCATCCGATCAGTCATTACAATCTGTTTCCCTTTTCAAAGACAATTTGACGGTTTGTTGACATTCATGCTATACTGTATGCAGTTCACGTTCCGGTATCCGCCGGGATACCACGCAAAAGAGGAGAATCAAAACATATGAAAACAAAGCTTTCCTTCCGGGAATATGTCTCCGTGGCAAGTATGCTCTTCGGCATGTTCTTCGGCGCAGGCAACCTGATCTTCCCCATCGCCTTAGGACAGCACGCAGGCAGCAACGTCTGGCTGGCCTTCGTGGGTCTGTTCATCACCGGCGTCGGCATGCCCCTGCTGGGTGTGGCCGCTCTGGGCATCAGCCGTTCCACCGGCCTGTTCGACCTGTCCAGCAAGGCGGGACGCCCTTATGGGATGTTCTTTACCTGCCTGTTGTACCTGACCATCGGCCCCTTCTTCGCCATCCCCCGCTGTGCCACCACCTCCTTCACCGTAGGTCTGGAACAGATCCTGCCCCAGAACGACTGGACCTGGCTCTATCTGCTCCTGTTCTCTGCCCTGTTCTTTGCCATCGCCCTGTTCTTCTCCCTCCGTCCGGGGAAAATTTTGACTTGGATCGGCAAAGTCCTCAACCCCGCCTTCCTGCTCTTCCTGGGCATCCTAGTCATCGTGGCCCTGCTCCATCCCGGCGCAGCCATCGCTCAGGTGGAACCGTTGGACGGCTATGCCTCTCAGCCCTTCTTCACCGGTTTTCTGGAGGGCTACAATACCATGGACGCCCTGGCCAGCCTGGCCTTTGGCATCGTGGTCGTCCAGGTCATCAAGGACTTGGGCGTGGAAGACCCTGGCGCGGTGGCCAGCAGCACCGTCCGTTCCGGCATCTTCAGCTGCCTGTTCATGGGCGTCATCTACCTGGCTGTCACCATCGTAGGCGTCCAGAGCCGCGGCCTGTTTGAACCGGCTGCCAACGGCGGCGTGGCACTGGCACAGATCGCCCGTCACTACCTGGGCGGCGTCGGCCTGTTGGTGCTGGCCGCTACCGTGACCCTGGCCTGTCTGAAAACGGCGGTTGGCCTCATCACCAGCTGTGCCGAGACCTTCTCCGCCCTCTTCCCCAACGGCCCCACCTATCGCATCTGGGCCATCATCTTCAGCGCAGCCTCCTTCCTGTTCGCCAACCTGGGGCTGAGCGCCATCATCGACTACGCCATCCCCGTCCTCATGTTCCTCTACCCCCTGGCCATCGTGCTCATCCTGCTGGCTCTGTTCGGCAAGTTCTTCCGCCACGACCGCGCGGTCTACATCAGCACCATCGTCCTGACCTTCGTGGCCGCCCTGTACGACCTGCTGCGCACCCTGCCGGAGTACCTGCGCACCCTGTGCCACCTGGACGCACCCCTGGAAGCGGTGGGCAGCGTGCTGCCGCTGTCCTCTCTGGGCTTGGGTTGGGTCTGTCCGGCTGCCTTGGGGCTGGTCATCGGACTGGTCATCCACTTCCTGCGCAAGCAGCCGGAAGCGGACTAACATTACATAAAAAACGAAGCATGGCTTTGTCAGCCATGCTTCGTTTTTTTACTTCTTCACACAGGATGTATACAGCTCCCCTGCCGCTCGCGCAAAGTACCGCGCCCCAGCCAACGCCTCCTGCAGGGTGTTCCCGCTGGTGCCCACCTCCACCAGCATGGAGCCGGGAGTGGCGTGGCCGTTGAAGCGGGGACTGCGCAGGTCGATGGGACGGGGGAAGCTCTTGTCGATGGCCAGCATCTTCTTCTGCATCTGCACCGCCAGCGCCAAGTGATCCTTCCACTTGGGGTGACTCAGCCCCATATCGTTGGTGCCCACCACCAGCATCACCTGGGCCACGCTCTCGCCGTTGATCTTGGTGCGTTTGGCGTAGCTGACCCCTTTGCTGTCGATGATGGCGTCCCGGTGGACGTCCAGCACCACCTGGATGGTGGGGTACTTCTTCACATATTTTTCAATGCTGTTCAGCGCGTGGGCGTAGGAACCGTTGTAGCTGGGGTAGTCGTGCTTGGAGGTGTCGTGCACTACCGACAGCCCCATGTCCTCAAAGACCGCTTTCATCTCTTCCCCCACCCGCACCATGTTGTAATCGTTGTTCAGCGTCCGCGCTGGGTCGGTCTCCTCGTACTTGTCCTTCTTCCCCTTGGTGTACGCCTCCGTGGTGTGGGTATGGACGATCAAGATCTGAGGGCCTTTCTTGGCCGGCTGTAACGTTAAGTTAAGTTTTTTGTCAAAGTAGTCCTTGAGATTCACCTGGATGCCTTTGGTGTGGTTGTCCAAGTTGATGTCAGCTACCTTTAACTTGGATGTGTCCAGCTTCTTGGTCGCTTTGGTGGACTTCTTCTCCTTCCGCTTGGCTTTGGTCGTTTTCTTTTGGGTGGTTTTTGACTCCTCCTGCTTCCGTTCCTTGGCTGTCTCTGCCGCCTGTTCCCGCTTGGTCCGCCCAAGGTCGGAGTCCAAACTGCCCTCCTCCTTCAGCGCCGCCCGCTGGAGCAGCAAGGCAGGCGACTGGGCCACCACCAGCTCCTCCCAGCCGGTGAGCGCCACGCCGCTCCCCTCCTCCAACGGCCGGATCAGCTCCTGCCGCACCAGTCGTTCCGCCCACGCCGCGCTCTGGATGAGCTGGGTGCCGCTGTGAGCCACTGCCTCCCAGTCTGCCGTCTGACCCACCGTCCACATGGTAGCCGCTGCCGCAGAGAGCGCCACCAGACGCCGGACGGTCTTCCCGCCGGTGGATTTCTTTCGTTTCATAAGCCATCCCCCTCCTTGCTTGTTCTCGTATGTCTATGCGCGTGCGGTGGAAAATATGCCGCCGATTTCCCCCATTTCACCACAATTCCACATCCTCCGGCCCCGGAATGTTCTTGACAGTCTCCCTGTTTGGCATTAAAATAAACTATGGATTGTTTTGAAGAATCGAACGGTGTTGAGCCCTCTGGGCGCGGCATCGTGAGGGTTTGGTTTTTCAATGACCGCTGTGCGGGAGTTCCTCTGCGTACAGCGTCTTTTCATGTTATTGACAGCTGTGCTGTCATCCCCACATTTTGATGAAACAGGAGGTGTATCGAACCGCTATGATGCCCTATATTTTAGTAGGTGTCCTTTCTTTCCTGGTGGCTTTGGCTCTGGGCCTGTTCCTGGGCTACCGTTACCGCAAAAATGCCGCGGAAAAGGAGATCGGCTCCGCGGAGCAGGAGGCGACCCGCATCGTCAACGATGCGCTCAAGTCCGCCGAGAGCAAGAAGCGCGAAGCGCTGGTGGAAGCCAGGGAAGAAATTCATAAAGAGCGCAGCCTTTACGAACAGGAAGTAAAGGAGCGCCGCGCGGAGCTCTCCAAGCAGGAACGCCGTCTGCAGTCTAAGGAGGAAAACCTGGACCGCAAGACCGATGCCATGGAGAAGAAGGAAGAGAAGCTGCAGAACCGCATCACCGCTGCCGAACGGACCCGTGAGGAAGTGGAGCAAATCAAAGCGACCCAGCTGGAGACCCTGGAACGAATCTCCGGACTGTCCACAGAAGATGCCAAAACCTATCTGATCAACCAGGTGGAAGCCGAAGTGACCCACGAAGAGGCCATGAAGATCAAGGAGATCAAGGACCGCTTCAAGGACGAGGCCAACACCTACGCCCGTGAGCTGGTCGCCATGGCCATCCAGCGCTGTGCCGCTGACCAGGTGGCCGAAGTGGCCGTATCGGTGGTGCCGCTGCCCAATGACGAGATGAAGGGCCGGATCATCGGTCGGGAAGGCCGCAACATCCGCACTCTGGAAACCCTCACCGGAGCAGAACTGATTATCGATGACACGCCGGAGGCCATCACCGTCTCCTGCTACGACCCCATCCGCCGGGAGATCACCCGCATCGCCCTGGAACGCCTCATCACCGACGGCCGCATCCATCCCGCCCGCATCGAGGAGATGGTGGAGAAGGCCAAGCGCGAGGTGGAACAGGTCATCAAGGCCGAAGGGGAACGGGCTGTGCTGGAGACCAACATCCACAGCCTGCACCCGGAAGAGGTCAAGCTGCTGGGCCGGATGCACTACCGCACCAGCTACGGCCAGAACGTACTGAACCACTCCATCGAAGTCGCCCACATCGCCGGTCTGCTGGCCTCCGAGCTTGGCGCCGACGTGGCCACCGCCAAGCGTGCCGGTCTGCTCCATGACCTGGGCAAGGCTGTTGACCACGAGATCGAGGGCAGCCACGTGCAGATCGGTGTCGATCTGGCTCGCCGCTACAAGGAGAACGAACTGGTGGTACACGCCATCGCCGCTCACCACGGTGACATCGAGCCCCAGACCATCGTGGCATGTCTGGTCCAGGCCGCCGACGCCATCTCCGCCGCCCGTCCCGGCGCACGCCGTGAGAACGTGGAGAACTATATCAAGCGTCTGGAGAAGCTGGAAGAGATCGCATCCTCCTTCAAGGGTGTGGACAACGCCTACGCCATCCAGGCCGGCCGTGAGATTCGCATCATGATCAAGCCGGAAGAGGTCAGCGAGGATGAGATGATCATCATGGCTCATGACATCGCCCGGAAGATCGAGAAGGAACTGGAATACCCCGGTCAGATCAAGGTGCATCTGGTGCGGGAAGCCACTGCGGTGGAGTACGCAAAGTAATACAATCCAACAAAACGAACACCCTGATGACACACGTCATCAGGGTGTTTTTCTGTGTTATAGCATTATGGAATTGTCACGCCTGCTGGGAATTGTCCGCCGCTTCCACTTCCGCTTCGGACATCGCATCGGTCTCCTCCACCAGCGCCGCGTCTGTCGCCTCTGCCACCGCTTCTTCTGCGGCGGCAATGGCTCTATCCGCATCAGCGACTGCCTGGTCAGGGGCATTTTGGGCTGCCGCCAGGGCTTCTGCTGCCGCGTGCTCTGCCTGTTCCAGCGTCGCAGCCGCCTCTAGGACGGCCTTTCGCTCCCGCAGCGCCTGATACAGGGCCGGCAGGAGGATGAGCATACAGAGCCAGGTGGAGTGCAGGCCGAAGAACCGGATGCCCAGGATGCCGATGGCGACCCCGGTGTGGTAAAAGACCAGGGTGCCGGCGAAGAATCTCGCCTTGCGCTTGCCGTCCCCGTCCGGGTGGTAGTGGGAATCGGTTAGCCCCAGCACCACCTGACGGAAGTTGTTGGTGGAGAACACCGATGAGCTCACATAGCCGCAGGCGCCGGGGAAGGCGTTCCACTGGAAGGACATACAGAAGAAGATGGGATAGAGGGCTAAAATGACGTCCATCTTGGTGGGCATCATCAGGAAGACCCCGGAACCGATGAGGCTCAGCAGCACCGAATAGACCTTCAAGTCCTGTGGCCGGTGGTTGCGGACGATCATGGTCAGACAAACGCCGATGGCGTAGAGCACCGACGCGCCCACGCGGATGAAGAACCCCATCCAGTTCGCCCCCAACAGCATTTCCACAATCCCGATCAGGTTGCCAGTCTGGGCGGAGCCCAGCACCAGGCTGCGTACAGAGGCGTAACCACCGAAATATCCGCCTACCATGGCAATATTATAAAAAAGTTTCTGTTCAGGCGTCATTGCCACGAGAAACACCCCCAAACAAGGTGATTTCATACGATTTTTATCATTATACCCCACCTCTTTTCCCCTTGTAAACAGCACTACATGAAAATTTCACAGGCTTTTGGTTGATTCTATTGGCATATCCGTCCATAATAAACCCGACATCCGCCCTTGACGGAGTCTTGACCTTTTGCAGAGATACTTACAGGATAGGAGGTATTTCTATGGCGTCCACCATTTTGATCGTTGACAAGGAGCCCATGCTCACCGACCTGCTGTCGGAGCATTTCAAGCAGAACGGATATCTGACCTATACAGCCAACACCGGCGCCCAGGCCCTGGAGCAGCTATGCCACAAACCCGACCTGATCTTGCTGGACATTAACACGCCGGGCACCGGTGGGCTGGAACTGTGCAAACAGATCCGTAGCCACATGGTCTGTCCCATCCTCTTCCTCACCGATCATGCCCCTGACCAAGGGCAGTACAACGAGGTCCAGGTCACCGAGGAGGACTGTATCATCAAACCCTTTCGCCTCTGGGAGCTGACCGCCCGCATCGCCGCCTGCCTGCCCCAAACGTCCCCGGAACAGCAGACATCGGAGGTTGTGACCTGTGATGGACTGCGGATGGACCTGTCGGCGCGGACGGTTTCTTACAATGGCGTAGAACTGTCCTTCTCCAAGCGTGAATTTGACTTGATGGCGTTCCTTCTCTCCCACGCCAACCAAGTGTTCGACCGGGAGCGGCTCTATGAGGCGGTGTGGGGGTATGACGCCGAGGGAAGCAGCAGCACGGTGAAGGAGCACATCCGCAAGATTCGCGCCAAGCTGAAAACCATCACTGGACGGGACTATATTGAGACCGTGTGGGGCGTTGGCTACAAGTGGAAGTCGTAGATTCCGCAAAAAATATCCCCACGAAAGGGAGTGTGTGTACCTTTCGTGGGGATTCAGGTCGTGTCTGCTGGGCGGAGGTCGTGAACATCCAACAGGCAGGGGCCAGCTCCACCTGGAAGGACGGTCCGAGCTGCCGTCCTCCCAGATGGAGGGACAAAGAAGGGAGCGCCTTTCCCCTCCGCCCATCCGTTGGCCAGAACGGACAGGCGGGTGGAAAGACAGGCATGGTTTTGCTTTTTCTGAGGGACAGCGGAGGGAGTGGATTCCAATCTGTTAGGCTTGGTCCAAAAACTTTCCCTTCTTTGTGCCGTTTGCAGTAGACAAACGGATGCAATCTGTGTAAAATGACATTTAAGACAATATGGCCTTCTTTTGTGTGTTTTGTTGTGTGGCAGCATCATCTTACGCAGGAATCGCTATGTTGTCTTTTTTACGCTCTTTTCCCTGCGGAACATCAGGAAAAGAGGTAAGGCAGGTCGCCGAAGTTGGGGAAGAAGGTAATGGCGATATAGCCGAAGATAATGACGATGACGGTATGGATCAGGGTAATGGGAATACCGCGCTTGAGCATTTCATCGGGATCCAAGCCATAGCTGACAGGCACGGCACGGACACTGATGGGCAGGAGCCACTCGGCGTTGAAGGACATACAGGTCAGGAACCAGTAGGGCAGCGGATTCAGGCCCATCTTGGTGGTGACGCTGATGACCAGGGGGCAGACGATGGCAGCTGCCGTGGTGCCGTTGGTGACCTCGGTGATGAGGCGGGTAAAGACGACCAGGCCGATGATGGTGGTCAGGCCGCCGTCCAGATTGACGCTGGTGACCATATCCGCCAGGCAGTCCGTGGCGCCGGAGCCGTTGAGGAGCTTGCCGATGGCCAGGCCACTGGCGAAGAGGATCATCATGCCCCACATGGTGCCCTTCTGAGCCGCTTCCCAGGTCATGACTGCGCCCTTATCCTTCACACTGAGGAAGAAGCAGGCGAAGCCGATGGTCAGGAAGGAGTAAGCGGGGACCATACCGGGCAGCAGCTCGGCGTAGAGGGGACGGGTGAAGGCCAAGACCATGGCCAGGAGGAAGAGGACGCCGCACACCTTTTCGATGAGCTTGGTGGGGCCCAGTTCGTTATAGCTCTCTTTGAAGTATTCCTTGGTGCCCTCCAGGGCCTTGGTACCCGAAGGCATACCAAAGATCATATACGCCAGAGTCGCTGCGGTAACAACGATGAAGAGGGGACCGACGTGGGTGAGCCAGTCCACATACATGAACTCGTGGCCGGTGAACTCCTCCAGGATGGAGATGGCGGTCAGGTTCATGGCGCCGCCCAGCGGGGTGCCGATGCCCCCCAAGCTGCAGCCCCAGCCGATGGAGAGGAGGATGGGCACAGCCGGCTTACAGCCGTGGATCTCATCATAGCCCGCCGCTTTCAGCATGGAGACGGCGATGGGGCAGAGCATGGCGCAGACGGCCAGGTCGGGGAGGATGGTGCTCATGAGGGTGCTGGCCAGGAACCAGACGGTAATCTGGGACTTCATGGACGGCCCCACCAGGGAGAGCACCTTTAGGGCGATACGCCGGTCCAGACCAATGGAGACCCAGGGGAGGGTGATGAGGCCGGAGCCGAAGACCAGGATGATGCTCTCGCAGGAGTACTGGGAGATGACATCGGTCATGGGCACCATGTTGAGGAAGGCGTTGGCGATGGCGGGGATCAATGCGGTGATGGTAATATCGACAGGGCCGGTGATCCACCAGAAGATCATCCACAGGGAAATGCCGATGGCCTGTGCGCCAGACGTGGTAAACAGGTCTCGCAGCAGCAGCGCCGCCAGGGCGAAGATCACGGGGCCTAGGATCAGGCAGATAGAGCGTTTTCTCGTACTCATAGCCGATTCTCCTCTCTTTTTCTGATTTGGTTTTGCGCCGTTCGACAGAGGGGTTTTTCTGCTGTCCTCTCCCCTGCTGTCCCACAGCACAGCGTCCCATTTTCTCTCTCTTGCAGAGAACAGGACACAGACTTTTGGGAAGTTTTTATCCCTTTTGGCGTCTTGTCTCTCGGTTGTGAAAACCACCAAAAAACAACACGGTCATTCACTGTCGTTGTTATAATATAACGGTACAGCAGGTCCTGGCAATGGGCATTTTCCCTTTTTGCCTCGTTTGAAATACATTCTCATGATTTGATTTTCTTTCCCGAATCATGCAAATCCTGTTTTGTATTATGCAAGAAATTTGTGCGATCTTCAGATTGGATGTGCAGAGGATGAATCCTGCTTTCCCTTTTTGCATATCCACTTGCCGTATGCGAAATTGGACCCCCCATTTTCCCTTTGTCTGGAAATCCAAAAAGTGCGCATTTCTCCACGCAAAAAGTCACGTTCCTCCCGCGCTTTATTGTACGTTCCCAACCACACTGTCCCACTCATTTTCAGAACTTTTTTGACCTTTTCCTTTGTTTGGGATTCCTAAGAAACGCAACTTTTTCCGCCTAATTGGCATCGAAGCCTTCCAGCCCGTTTCCGCGCTCTCGCTTCCCCGTTTGCCGTCCCAAAGAGCAGTTTTGCCATCCCCCATTTTCCGCCAATCATCGCTTGCTCTTTTTCCGCGCCCAAACGCAGAAAAAGAGGGGATCGTATCGCTTCGATGTGTACACATACTACGGACACATCTTCCGCATACAATCCCCTCCGCAACCGCGGGTTTTGGATGATCTTCACTTTGGATAGTACCCCAGCTTGCCGGAGATCCTGCCCGCCGCAGTGACCACCGCCTTGGCCAGCTCCCGCTCTCGTTGGGGCTTGCTGAGGCCGTGGGCGCTGGAGGAAATGCTGATGGCAGCGATGGGCTCTCGGCTCCGATCGAAGATGGGGGCCGCCAGCGAGCTTTTGTTTTCAGACAGCTCCTCAAACAGCACACAGTACCCCCGCTGCCGGGTCCGCGCCAGCTCCTCTCTGATCTCCACCAGGTCGGTCTTGGTCTCCGGCGTGAACTTGCGCAGGTCGCTGTGCTTGAGGATCTTCTGCACCTGCCCTTCCGGCAGATAGGCCAGGATGGCCCGCCCCATGGCAGAGCAGTACATGGGGTGGGAGTGTCCCATGGGAATGAGCAGCTCCATGGTGCTCTCGCAGCTGATGCTGATGAGGTGGACCACATCCACCCCGCGGGGCACGCTCATGTGGCAGTGGACGTCATATTTATAGGACATCTGCTGCAGCTCCGGATAGGCATGGCGATACAGGGGGTTATTTTGCAGTGCCGCGCCGGCCAAGGCCACCACTTCATATCCCAGGGAATAGCGGCCGGTCTCCTCGTCCCGCATCAAAAAACCCCAATCCAGCATGGTGTTCAGATGGCGGGATACGGTGCTGATATTCATATGCAGCTTCGCGGCGATGTCAGAGGTACGTTGGGTGGGCGTTCGCTCATTGAAGCTGGAGAGTATCGCAAGGGTCTTGCTGACACTCTTGGTATTCGTAGAAACTTTTTGGTGGTTCTCTCCCGCCTGAGGCATAGTCAACATCCTTTCCTTCAAACGGCCTGCCTCTTCTCGCTGCTCCAATGACGCCAGTCCCCACGTTCAAGCTATGGGTTTCATAGGTGTATCGCGGCTAAGCGTATTGTAGCACGATGGTCGTTCCTCACGCAAGGAAGGTCGTTCAAAATGTACCTATATTTCCCTAGTGCGACGACTTTTTCAGAACATTTTGCATGAAATCCCAGTGGAATCCTGCCATTTCTCCCTTTCCCTCTCACCATTGGGAAAGGCACCCCAAATGAAACCATTCGGGGTGCCCTTGAGAAAGAGAATGTTCTAAATGAGAAGGGTTACCTTAGTAAGCCTTGTGATACAGAGCAATGACGTCGTCCAGGGTGGTTTCTCTGGGGTTAGCAGGGATGTTGCCGCTCTTCATAGCGTCAACTGCCATAGCGTGGATCTTATCTTCGGTCACGCCAACTGCTCTCAGGTTTTCAGGAATACCCAGTTCCTTGTTCAGCTCAGTGACCAGATCGACCAGCATCTGAGGCTTGAAGTCCTTAACGGGTTCCTTATCAACGCTGACATAGTTGTAGATCTTTTCGTAACGGCCGATGTCTGCCAGTGCGTTGTATTCCATGACGGCGGGCATCAGGACGGAGTTTGCGACACCGTGAGCAACGCCGAAGAAGCCGCTGACGGGGTGGCTCAGAGCGTGGATGTTGCCCAGTCTTGCCCATGCGAATGCGATGCCAGCGAAGTTGCTGCCGACCATCATGGCGCAGGCTGCCTTCTCGTCGTGTCTGTTGGCGACGAAGCGGCGGAGGTTAGCGCCGATCAGTTCCATTGCCTTTTCTGCGAAGCAGTCAGAGAAGGGATTGGCGTTGTTGGACAGATAAGCTTCCATAGCGTGGATCAGAGCGTCGACGCCGCAAGCTGCTGCGATGTGAGCGGGAGCGGTCATGATCAGTTCCGGATCCAGGATGGCGAACTTGGGCAGGTTGTAATAGCTGAAGATGGTGGACTTGAAGTGAGTCTTCTCGTCGGTGATAACAGCGGAAGCGGTGACTTCGGAGCCGGTACCAGCGGTGGTGGGGATTGCGAAGATGGGAACGATGGGGCCGGGGACCTTGAAGTTGCCTTCATAGTCGAAGATCTTGCCACCATAGGTAGCGACAACGCCGACTGCCTTGGCAACGTCCATGGGGCCGCCGCCGCCCAGAGCGATGATGCTAGAAGCGCCGCATTCTCTGTACTTATCGGTAGCGTCAGCAACGATTGCGGAGGTGGGGTTTGCCTGGATGTCCAGATAAGTGGTGCACTTCAGGCCAGCTTCTTCCACGATGTCCTGGATCTTCTTGACAACGCCCAGCGCTTCCAGGCCGTGGTCGGAGATCAGAAAAACATGATCCAGATCGTTTTCCTTCATGATTTCGGGCAGCTTCTTCAGTGCGCCAACGCCGAATTCGATGGTCTGGGGAATCATAAACTTGAAGTCTTTCATTTTTTGTTCCTCCTATAAAATTTTATAACACAGATCCTGCCTGCACGCCACAGCATTTTGCAATGCTGTGGCCGTGCCAGAGGCAGTTTGAGGTTCAAATGAGAACTTAGTCTTCAAAAGCCTTATCGGTATCAGGCAGATAAGATTCGTCGAACGGATAGCCAACGCGGGTGATGTTGATGAACTGTTCGTAGTTCAGGTTGCCAGCGAAGCTGTTGTTGCCCCAGGTACCGCAGCCCAGCGTGGTAGTCGGGGTGAAGCCGTTGGTGGGGCTGCCGCCGCCGGTGGTGCCGGAGGGCTGGTTGACAACGACACGGGAGACGCAGCAGCGGATGGCGGCGTATT